>Ga0307372_10000021_pt1 | contig 229761 bp, 188 predicted proteins | sample OX1MG_FD_202533 | JGI IMG/M metagenome (GOLD analysis project Ga0307372, IMG submission 202533) | Soil microbial communities from Risofladan, Vaasa, Finland - OX-1 | ecosystem: Environmental > Terrestrial > Soil > Coastal area > Acid sulfate soil | place: Finland: Risofladan, Vaasa...
TTCCCGCACCCTGGGCGGCAACAATTCCGCTTGATCAGGACTATAGGTTTGAAATTTCATCCGCACCCTCCTGATCGCATTATCTACTACGTGTCAACCGGAGGTTCTCACACAGACTCTTCAGCCCACGAGGTTACCGCTCCTTTTCGGCACGAGTGAACTCGTGCCCTTTCGCGAAGACACTGCTCCGGATGCGTCGCGGGGTGTCACGCTAGGCGAGATCCGGGTGAGGGGTGTTTTTGCGACTGCACCCTACACCCTCTTCAAGAAGCCGATCAGCTCGCGGAAATACCACTGCTGGTCGTCGTACATGCTCATGTGGCTGCCGCGGCTGCTGATGGCGGCGCGGGCGTTGGGCATCAGGCTGGCGATGCGGCGCATCTCGTCGGGGTCCATTTCGTCGTAGCGGGCGCCCAGGGTCAGCGCGCGCGTTTTGATCCGGTGAAGTTCCGAGGTCACATCCCAATTCTTAAAGGTACCGGTGACGATGAATTCATTGGGACCCTGCATGTAGCCGTAAATTTTCGGATTGACAAACTTCAGCGTCGTTTCCAGCGGCGCGGGCCAGGGATCGAGCCGGCAGACGTGCCTGGCGTAAAACTGGAAGACCAGCTGCTGGTATTCCGGCGCTTCGAATTCGCCTTTGGCCTCAAACTGCTTCATCTTCTTCACTACGCCGGGCGGAAGCTCTTCGCGCAGCTTGTTGACGTACTTCACATAGCCTGGAATGCTCGCCACCATGTTGGAAATGACGATGCCCTTCAGGTGCTGCGGATACTTCAGCGCGTACTCATAAGTGAGCATGCTGCCCCAGGAGTGGCCGTAAAGGTAAAAGTTTTCGAGCCCCAGGGCGCGCCGCACGTCTTCCACCTCATCCCGGTAGCCGTTGATGGTCCACAGGCTCTGGTCGTCGGGCGTGTCGGAGAAGAGGCAGCCGAGCTGGTCGTAGTAGTACATTTCGATGCCCGCCTGCGGCAGAAAATCCTGGAAGCACCGCAGGTAAAGGTGGCTCATGCCCGGCCCGCCGTGCAACAACAGAACCTTGACGGGCCCTTCGCCCAGGCGTTCGACCCACACGCGATACTTCCCGCCCCGCACCGGAACCAGGCGCGCTCCGCCCGTTTTGACCTCCGCCGCAGCCGCCTGAGCCGCCGGTGTGGCCTGCGCCGCATCCAGCGCCCGGCCCGGCAGCCCCGGCAGAGCCAGCCCGCCGGCAAGCGCACTCCCCCGCAAAAGAAAGTTCCTTCGGTCCATCTCATTTTCTCCTGGAGAGGAATGTGGCGGCATAAAGCCGCCTCTACGGCCACCCCGGCCGCCGTCTTTCCCGGAATCTTAGCACGGGGCCGACGGCTCCGCCACGGCACAAACCGCCCTCTGAGCCACACAGAAATCACGTCCTGCGCTGCAGTCGGCGCAGACGCGAATTGTTGAAAATGATTCAGGCAAGGATCGTGCCGACGGCGCTGCCGCGGCGCGTCGCCTACGCGGGCACGCCGTGGAAGAATTGCGAGAACAGCAGCAGCACGGTGAGGACAATCATCACCACGCAGGTGGCCCAGGCGATGGCATTGAACGTCCGGGTGTTCTTGTGAGCGCCCATCAGGTCTTCGCGGTTGGAGAGGCGCAGCATGAAGATCAGCACAAAGGGCAGCATGATGCCGTTGACCACCTGCGAAAGCAGGATGATGGGCACCTGCATCTGCTCGCGCAGCACCACCACGGCCAGGGCGCTGACCACAATCAGTCCCGTATAGAGCCAGTAAAACGTGGGAGCTTCTTCCACCCGCTTGTTGATTCCCGACTCGAGCCCCAGGCCCTCGCACACGTAGTAGGCGGTGGCCAGCGGCAGAATGCAGGCAGAGAGCAAAGCAGCGTTGACCAGCCCGAAGGCGAAGAGTGCGGTGGCCGCATTTCCGGCAAGCGGCCGTAAGGCCAGGGCCGCGTCAGCCGCGTTCTGGATGTCGCGGTGCCCGCTGGCGTAGAGCGTGGCCGCGCAGGCCACGATGATGAAGAAGGCCACCACGTCCGTGAAGATACATCCCACAATGACGTCCCATCGCGAGTAGGCCCAATCCTTGAGCTTGATGCCCTTCTCCACCACCGCCGACTGAAGATAGAACTGCATCCAAGGGGCGATCGTTGTTCCGACGAGACCAACGATCATGAAGAGATAGCCATGGCCGGACCCCACCGAGGGGCGGAAGACGCTCACCACCGACTCTTTCCATGCCGGATGTGCAAGAAAGCAGGAGACGGGATAGGCGATGTAAAACACACACGCCACCAGAAAGACCTTTTCGACAAACCTGTACGTCCCTTTCACCACCAGCGCCCAGACGAGGACGGCCCCTAGCGGCACGATAATATAACGGCTGGCGCCAAAGACCGACATCCCTGAGGCCAACCCGGCGAACTCGGAGATGGTGTTGCCCAGGTCAGCCACCAGCAGACAAACCATCAGGATGAAGGTGGTGCGAAAGCCGTACTCTTCACGGATCAGGTCCGCGAGTCCCTTGCCGGTCACCACGCCCATGCGCGCCACCATCTCCTGCACCACGATCAGCGCGATGGTCACCGGGATGAGCGTCCACAGCAGCGAGTAACCAAACTGCGCTCCGGCCACTGAATACGTGTAGATGCCGCCGGGGTCGTTATCCACGTTGGCCGTAATGATCCCCGGGCCCACGACGGCCAGCAGAATCAGCAGCCTCGTCCGCCATGTTTTGAATCGTTCGCGGTCCATGGATCACCTGTGCCGGCGCCCCTCGGCAAGTGCGCTCCGGCGGCCTGCCGTTCCTGCCTGGTTCCAGAATTCCTTCGGCTGGCGGGAGAGGCCTTTACCGGCGGCCTACAACAAGGTCGAGAACGTCGTCCGCTGTCACCAGTCCCACCACCCGCTGCTTGTCGTCCACCACGGGTAGCGCCAGAAGGTTGTACTTTCTGAACAGGTCGATCACCGCCCTGCCGTCCGCTTCGGTCGTCACGCTGTGCCCCTCTTCGCTGGAAAGCTCCCGCAGGGGCGTCCGGGCCGGCGCCAGCAGGATGCGCGCCAGAGGCACGGAGCCCGCCAGGTGTTCGTCCGGGTCCAGCAGATAAACGGCATGGATGGATTCAAGCGCTCCCTCAAATTCCCTCATCGCTTCGATGGCGTCCTCCACCATTGCCGTTACATTCAGCGCGATATAATGCGTGGTCATCAGGGCGCCTGCCGTGTCATCTTCAAAACCCAGCAGGTCCTTCACCTCCTGCGCGCCTTCCTTTTCCATGCCGGCCAGCAGCTTGGCCGAGGCTTCCGACGGCATTTCCTGCAGGACATCGGCGGCTTCGTCGGGAGCCATTTCGTCCACAATGTCTGCTGCCTTCTCCACCGGGATGCTCTGCAGCAGCAGTGCCTGCATTTCGGTGGGAATTTCAGAGATGGCCTGCGCGGCCGTTTCGTGGTCCAGCGCTTCAATCACCGAGCGTTGCTCGTCGCGGCTCAGTTCTTCCAGAATGTCGGCGATATCGGCCGGGTGCAGGCTCGCCAGCCGCTCGTAGGAAATCCGCAGCTTCAGCCGGCGTGAAGCATCCGGCTCAATCAGGTTGACGAATTCCCAGCGGATGGCCTTGGAGGGAATAAAGCTGCAGATCTTCCGGCTGGTATGCTTGGTGGTCAGCCCCTGCAACAGGCGCCGCACGGCAGCCGCCAGCCCCACGTTCACCGCCAGCACACGGAGCTCGGTGTGGCCGTCGGTGGGCTGAATTTCCAGGTCGACGTCGTTCACGCGCACCACCTTGCGGTGGTCCACGTCAATCACCTGCTGGTCGAGGACATCTTTTCCCACCCGCAGCAGGTCGCCGAAAGGCCTGTTGTTGCGGATCTCGCCGCGGGTCACCGAGGTCTGCGCGGAACGCACCGTGATCGACTGCATCTGCTCGCGCGAAATATGAATCTGTTCCCTGCCCGGCCCCTCCACCAGGTAGGCCGCCACGCGCAGGGCGTTCTGGTTGGGATCAATCCCCAGGTCGATCACCCGCCCCAGATAGGAGCCCTTCACGTCATAAGCCGGCAGATTCTGAATTTCGGTAAAGTAAATCATGGATGCCTCCCGCCGCGTAGCGCGGACCTGCGGGTTTCAGGTCCGCGGGTTTTCGTCCAAAAGCGAAAAGCCGCAGACTGCAAAGACGGCAGTCTGCGCTACCAACTCCGGTTGCCGCACAGATCACCGGGCCTGAAATCGCCTTGAAAATCAAAAACCCCGTGTGAGCCGTTGCTCCCACGGGGCTGAGAACTTTCTCCGGGCCGAACCTTCATCGGCCGGACAACCTCCTGGTCTGAGCTTCAGCTCCACACAACGTACGTTCCCCATCCCATTTGGGGACAGCCACCTTAGGCAGAGCCTTAATCCGGCCATGCCTGCTCTACCCGTTGGCGCGTCTCCGCGTTTCCGGGCAGTGGCTTGTGTTTGCGTGGTAGCCTCGCCTAACGAGGCTTGCATTTGCTTTTCTTGGTCGCTCGCGCCTCCAGCGTCTCAAAAAGTCCGCATTAACCTTGATACAAACAGCTCCAAACTTTGTCAAGAAAAAAGGGGTAAGGGCTTTCTTCATTTTTTGCCTGGCGTAGCTGCGAAGCCGCTTCAGGCGCCGTCGAGCAAAATCGGCCGGTGATTACTTCAGGGGCTGAAGCCCTTTGGCCTGAGGATCCCGGTAAATGTCGGAGCTAAAGCTCCGACCTCCTAAAGGAAAAAGCCTGGGCTTTGGGAGGCTGAAGCACCAACCCAGATGACCTCGGAGGTAAAACTCCGGTCCCCAAGAGGAAAAGCCCCAGCAGTTCAGGAGGTCGGACCTTCAGGTCCGACAGAAATAGCAAGCTAAGAGAAAGTGCTTTAGCCCCTGAAGAGGCAAAAACTCTGCTCTCGCGGCTGGCGCCACGTTTCCTTCGGAATTCGCAGCGCGTCGAAAACACCCTGTGCGCCGCCACCGGGCGAAGTGGAGCGGGCGCTCGTCTTTCCTGGCTGCGACGGGTGACCTTTTACTTCAGCCTTCCCATGGCGTATTTGATGCCGTTCAGCAGCATTTCCTGGTACCACTTGCTGTTCCACACCGCGTCCTCGTGGCCCAGCACTGTGACGAACACCCGGCCCTTGCCGTCGTGGCGGGTCCAGGCCAGCGGCCAGCCATAAAACCGATAGTGCACGTTTTCCCCTGGCAGCGTCTTCTTCATGTTGACGGAACTGGGATCGAGCCGAAGCAGCACGTGCGAAGTTTTGTATTGGAAGTCGGCCGTCTGGTAGATCTCGTCGTTCACCTGGAATGATTTCCCCAGGAAGCCGACGATCGGGCTCGAGGGATCGGTCACTTCCACCGTCACCTTTTCATGCCAGGCATGGTCGTTGAAATACCCGCCCACCACCTGCAGGTAAGGCTCCCATTCATAAAAAGTGTCCGTGGCGCTGTGGACGCCCACAAACCCGTGGCCCGACTTGACGAAGTGGATAAAAGCGTCTTTTTCCGCCTGGGTCATGGGCAGCTCGCCCGTGGTGTAGAACATCACTACGTCATATTTCTTCAGGTTCTCCGCCGTAAAGGCGCCCACGTCCTGCGTCACCGTGGTGTCAAACAGGCCGGAACGTTCGCCGATCTCTTTCACCACCTTCTCGGAAGTGGGAATGCTCGCGTGCTTGTATCCGGCGGAAAGGGTCATATAAAGCAGGTGGCCCTTGCGTGTTTTGGCCAATGCCTGCCCTCTTTGCCCGAAAAATGCCACACCACCCAGAACAACCAAAGACAAAACCAGAATTAGAGACCTGCGCATCTCAACTCCTCTCTTCTGCAGAATAAATTCGACTTCAGAACAGACCGCGATGCCACCGCCACTTCCTCATCCACGTACCGCGCGCCCGCGTGAATCATGTCATCCCTGACGGCCGTGAAGCAAGTGGCTTTTCGCCCTTCCACGATTCCCGCCGGGCAGAGCAGCCAGCCGCCGTGGCCAATGGCGGCCATGCGTGCTCGCTGTGTTAGAACTTTTGGACCCACGGAGCACATACCTTGGCGGATGCGCACGCAAGCGTGGCACGGCCGTCTCGGCCGTGCACATGGGCGAGACGCCCATGCCACGTTTTTCATGAACAGTCTTCCCCGCCCGTCATCGGGTGATGGCCGCGGCGAAAAATCCGTCCATGCCGTCGAGGTCAGGGCGTGTGTGGAAGTAGCCGCTCGCATCGATCAACGGAGCAATCCTCGGCAGATCTTTCGCAAGTTCCTCGCGGCCCAGCAACCGGCAGCCTGCGGTCGCCGGCAGCACGCTTTCCACAACCTGTTCGTTCTCCTCCGGCTCCAGCGAGCAGGTCGCGTAAACCAGCCGACCACCTGGCGCGAGCGCCGACAGCGCGTTAGCAAGAATTTTCCGCTGAATCATCGGCAGCCGCTCGAGGTCGTCCTTGGTAAGCCGCCATTTGATTTCAGGATTGCGCGCCAGCGTCCCCGTCCCGGAGCACGGGGCGTCGACCAGAATGCGGTCGAAACCCTGGCCGAATGGAAGCGGCTGCGTTGCGTCGAGACGCACAAGCCGAACGGCTGAAGCCTTGGCGGTAAGCCGTGGCAGGAGTTTCCGCAGCGTTTCGAGCCGCCGGGCGCTCGCGTCGCAGGCCACCAGCAAGCCACCGCCCACCGCATCCGCCAGCAGGCTGGTCTTCATGCCCGGCGCGGCGCAAAGGTCGAGCACGCGCTCGCCGCCACGCACACCAGCCAGTTCCGCAACCAGTTGCGAAGCTTCATCCTGAATGGCCAGTCCCAACTGGCCGGCAAGCCGGGAAACAACTGCTTCGCCCGCCCCGGCAGTCAGGGCATTTGAAGCAAACTTTCCCCGGCGGACGCTGCTTCCCTGCTCCTCAAGCTTCCTGATGACTTCGTCCGGCTGGGGCGTCGAGGTCGAGATTCGCAAGGTGGTGAAAGGAACCTGAGTGGCGGCGCAGGCCAGCCGGTTGGCCGCATCGGCCCCGAAGTTTTTCTCCCATCGCTCCAGCATCCAGGCCGGAACCGACCGCCGCACGCTTGCCAGAAAGTCCGGGTTGTCCAGTTGATCTGCACCGGAATGGTGCAGCAGCTTTTCCGGCTCGCACTTGCGCAGCACCGCGTTCACCAGTCCGGCGGCGGACCGCTTGCGTGAGTGCTTGGTGAGTTCCACCGCTTCATTCACCGCGGCCGATTGGGGAATTTTTTCGAGGAAGGCAATCTGATAGACGCCCATTCGCAGGGCCGCCACGATTTCCCGGTCAAGCGACTGTTGATTTTTGCCGGAGAGCTTCTGCAGGCGATAGTCAATTTCGCCCCGCCAGCGAAGGACGCCCATCACGATTTCCGTAGCGAGTCCGCGGTCGCGTTCGCTGAGCGCTGAAACCTGCCGCTCCTGCAGCAGATCGGAAGCAAACGCCTGCCCGGCATCAACCTGGAGGAGAATTTCAAAAGCGATTTTGCGGGCGGGGGAGACTTGCGCCAAGGCTGACCTCAGGAATCGAGCGTTTCGCCGCTCTCGACGTGGGCGCCGTTCATGAATTCGCGGGCGGAGATCCGCTTGCGTCCTTCAAGCTGAACTTCATGCAGTAGCAGTTGCGTCCCCTCGCCGCAGGCCGCAGCAAGCCGCCGGCCCTCCACCGTAAGGGTGCCGGGGGCCGCGTTGGGACTTTCCGCCGCCGCGACAACTTCCGCCCGCCAGACGTGCAGGCGTTTGCCGCGAAACGGCGTGTAAGCGCCCGGCCACGGAGCGAGGCCACGAACGCGCCGCTCAATTTCTTCCGCCGTCAGCGACCAGTCAATCAGGCCGTCTTCCTTCTTGAGCCGCGGGGCGAGTGTCGCGAGATCATGGTCCTGCGGGCGAGGCGTAATTTCTCCATGCTCCAGCCCGCGCAGCGTTTCAATCATCAGGTCTGCGCCCAGCGCGCTCAGCCGCGCGCCCAGCGTTTCCGTTGTGTCATCGTCGCGGATCGGCTCACGGCGTTCCAGCAGCATGTCGCCGGTGTCCATCCCCGCGTCAATCTTCATGGTGGTGATGCCGGTTTCCTTTTCGCCGCGAATGATCGCCCAGGCGATGGGTGCTGCGCCGCGGTATTTCGGCAGGATGGAAGCATGCAGGTTGATGCAGCCAAGCGGAGGAAGATCAATCATCCACTGCGGCACGATGTGGCCGTAAGCGACAATCACCATGGCGTCGGGATGATATTGCGACAGATATTCCCGGGTCTCATCGGTCTTGACTTTGGCGGGCTGGTAAACGGCCAGGCCATGCTTCACCGCCGCTTCCTTCACCGGCGAGGGCTGCACCTTGTGGCCGCGGCCGCGCGGCTCGTCCGGGTTGGTGATGACCAGTTGAATCGGGAACTCTTCTTCGACCAGCTTTTCAAGGGTGGGTACAGCGAATTGGGGAGTGCCGCAAAAAATCAGGTTCATCCGTCAGGTCCGATCGAGAGGGCCCTTCCAGGGCTTGGCAAGGTGCGCCGGAATTGATTCTACCACTCGCCCGCCTTGGCCAGTTTCCGGACCTTGCGTTTGATGGACTCGCGCTTCAGGCGCGTCAGGCGGTGAATGAAAAGCTTTCCATTCAGGTGGTCGGTTTCATGGCAGAAGGCGCGGGCCAGCAGCCCTTCGCCCGTCATGGTGAATTCCTCGCCCTTCAGATTCTGCGCGCGGACGGTGGCTTTCAATGGCCGCGGAGTGTTGGCGCGAAAGTCGGGAAGGCTCAGGCAGCCTTCTTCCTCCGTCTGCTTTCCTTCAACCGCTATGATCTCCGGATTCGCCAGCACCAGCTTGGCTTCGGGCTCCTGGCCGCAGGTGATGTCAATCACGCAGAGGCGATGCGTCAGGCCAATCTGCGGCGCCGCCAGGCCCACGCCGTTGGCGGCATACATGGTTTCAAACATGTCGGCCACCAGCTTCTCAAACTCGGCGTCGAACTCCGTTACCGGCTTGGTGCCGTCTTCCAGAACTTTTTGTCCGTACTTCACAATGGGATAGATCATTTTCCGGCTTCGTATCGGTTTATTTGAAATTTTGCTGCGCTCAAATTCCTTCTGTGCCAGATAATGTTCCGATTCGCATTGTAGCGGCGAGTTTATCTCGCCACATGGCGGCATAAAGCCGCCGCTACGCGTGTATCAGGACACTAACTTATGTTGACTTGCATCAACCAAGGCTGCGGCTGAATGCGTTTCGCCTGGCACTTCCAAAAATCGCACAATTACGGCGCCAACACAAGCAGCGTAAAGCTGTCTGGAACCATGGGAGGCCGGCGAAAGCGATGCTGGCCGGCAGACTCGGCTGGCATGGGCCCGAACTTTGCCGTCACCAGAAAGGCGTTGTGAGTCTTCGGATCAAACTCCATAGTGCGCGCACCCCGCTCGGTGGGCACGTTTTCGACCACCTTGAAATCGGTGGGCGACTCTTCTTTCACCACCGTCAGCGTGCCCTCGCCGTTTGAGCTGAAGGCGAGTCCGGTTCCAGGGTCAAACCGGTTGGCGTCCACGCCGCCGCCGATGGGAACCGTTGTGATTACCTTGCCCGTGCTGGCATTGATTACAGCCATCATTTTGTTGTGGCACCCGGCAAAAAGAATGTTGTGCCGGGCGTCAATCGCCAGCCCGGAAGGAGAGTCGCAGGGCGCCATCGGCCAGCGCGACTTGATCTTGAGGGTGTGGGAATCAATCGCCAGCTCGACGCTCTTGTCTTCAAGGTTGTTGAAGATCATCCCGCGGCCGTTGGAGACTGCAAACTCCGGCTTGCCGCCCAGGGCGATGGTGCCAACCACTTTCAGAGTGTTCGCGTCGATGGCCGTGGCATTGTCACTTCGGCCGTTGAAGGTAAAAACCCGCTGCGAAGAAGGATCGTACATGATGCCGTCGGGATTGTGGCCGGTCACTTTGACGGCGCCGATGGTCTTGAGCGTTTTCAGGTTGAAGACCGTCACCTCGTCGGCCCTGCCGTCGCTGATGAATCCGCGATTGAGTTCCGGCGCGACGGCGATGCCATGCACGCCCGGCGTGTTGGGAATATTACCAACAACCTTATAGGTGTCGGGATTGATCACCAGCACCTGTGTTGCGTGCGAAACAAAGAGGTGGCGGTTCTGCGCGTCAAAACCCAGGTAGTCCCAGCCACCTTCGCCGCCCAGAACAACCTTTTTGACGAGGTGATAATTGACCGGGGACGAGCCTTGCCGAGGCCGGGCTGCACCGGCAATCAGCGGAGCAGCAAACCCCAAGACAACAAGAAACCCAAGAACGGAGCAACTTCGAATAACAGATCTCATAAGTCCTCCAATGAAAAAGTCATTCCCAAACCAGATGATTCCAGGCCCGTCCGCCTCGCTCAAATCAGGATGTTCGCCCCGTCATTCCCAGCCCGTTCGCCCTCCACTTGCGAACGGCCCTGATCCCGCCGGGCAGGAGAAGGGGCTCAGGGTAAACTCCGTGAGGAATCTGCTTTTGATCTGGGCACTGAAAAAGCAGATCCCTCTCCCGCTCTGCGGGATCGGGATGACCCGCGCGCGATGTCTCGCGGGACCCCACTAAAACCGGCGCACCTGCTCCTGATAGGCGTCAAAGTTGCGGCGCGTTTCCTGGAGCGAATCGCCTCCGAATTTTTCGAGGAACGCGCGCGCCAGCACCAGCGCCACCATCGCCTCGCCCACCACGCCCGCGGCCGGGACCACACAAATGTCTGAGCGCTCGTAAGCGGCCTTGACCGGCTCGCGCGTTGCAAAGTCCACCGACTCGAGCGGCCTGCGCAATGTGGAGATCGGCTTCAGGTATCCGCGGACGATGACCGGCTCGCCGTTGGTCATCCCGCCTTCAAGGCCGCCGGCGCGGTTGGTTTTCCGCGTAAAGTGTTTTTCTTTGCGGTCGTAGCCAATTTCGTCATGGACCCCGGAACCGGGCGTGGCGGCGTTTCCGATGCCCGTCCCGATCTCGACCGCCTTCACAGCCTGAATGGACATCACCGCATGCGCCAGTTGCCCGTCCAGCTTTTCGTCCCACTGCACCGAAGAGCCCAGCCCCACCGGAACACCCATGGCCACCACTTCAAACGTGCCGCCCACCGTGTCGCGTTCTTCGGTGGCCTTGTCTACCTCGGCCTTCATGAGGGCTTCAACTTCCGCGTCCACGCAGCTCAGCAGGATGTCCTGGACTTCGCGCAGGGCGAGAATCTTTTCAAACGGAACATCGTCATCCGGCAGCGCCACGCTGCCCAGCGCCACAGTGTGGCTGGCGATCCGAATTCCGAACTGCAGCAGGAACAGCTTGGCCAGCGCTCCCACGGCAACCCGCGCAGCCGTTTCCCGCGCGCTGGCGCGTTCCAGCACGTAGCGCGCGTCGGGGAAATCGTATTTAATGGAGCCGGCCAGGTCGGCGTGGCCCGGCCGCGGCGACTTCACCGCCTTATACTTTTCGCGCGTCTCCGGCAAGTCTTCCACCGACATCGATTCCTGCCAGTTTTTCCAGTCGCGATTTTCAATCAGGATGGCAATGGGCGAGCCGATCGTCTCGCCGTGGCGGACGCCGGAAAGGAACTGCGCCGTGTCCGACTCAATCTTCATGCGCCCGCCGCGCCCGTAGCCGCCCATGCGGCGCTTCAGCTCGCGGTTGACATAGGCAAAGTCCACCGGCACGTGCGCCGGCAATCCCATCAGGGTCGCCACCAGCGCCTGTCCGTGCGACTCACCCGCCGTGTAGAATCGAAGCATAATAGTGATAAGGAGCTTTCCGAATTCAGAAACAAGCAATTTTACCTGAAGCGGGCAAGGTGGTCAAAGATAAGCGAAACCTGATGTTAGCCTAGTATCAGGCCAGATCCAAACGGTGTGGCTCTCTTGACAGCAAGTGCTGCTGTGCGCAGGTCCAACAGCATACGGCATGTGGGGGAATCAGCGGGATCGGAGCCCAGCGGTACAATCCCAAATTTGGAGTACCAGTTCACTGCACTAGGATATGCGTCCACTATTAGACACCTGCAACCTATTGTCTGAGTTAATTCCAGCGTCCTCTTAATTGCATCTCCCAAGAGTTGGTGACCGATTCCTTGGTTTTGGAATTGCCGACTTACAGCAAGACGAGCTAGAAGTACGGCAGGTACGTCTTTATAGGGGAGTTTCCTCAAATTCGGAAATTCAACGAGTGAGTAGAAAGGAATAGAAGTCGCAGCCAGGGTGTAGTAGCCGAGGATAATGAACGGCTGGTCTTGCTCGATGGCAACATATGTCGTGCCGACAAAGTGCTTGAATTGATTTTGTCCAGCAAAGCGCCTCAAGTACTGATTGAGTTCCGGGTCTCCACAATCAAAAGCCAACCTATCGTGATCTTTGTCCAGCCGTCCGATATTTACCTGCAATTGTCTCCTCTAAGATCCAGAAAGTGCCTTTATCAAACTGGGAGACGGTTCATCGGGATTGCTGGAAAGCACCTCATGGATTCGATGGAGTTGCTTCGGTGTCCATTGTAGTTCAGCGTAGGGCGGCACATGCGAGAATGCTGCACATTCCACAGCAGCCGAAGCTAGTTCCCGCATCGGTGTACCTTCTTCAATGCTGACAATTCTGCGTCCAGATCGTCTTTCTTTTAATACCCATTTAACGATTGTCGCGGCTTCCGTAAGCAGTTTGGCATTACTGTTGACTCCAAGCTCCGCCTTGACAGACTCTACAAAGGCCGCTTCAGGCAGGGGAAGATCGGCGCGGAAAGGAGAGGTCGGGGTCTTGATCTTTTTATGCATCTTACCTCTTTTCGGGCGATTTCCAGTAGTATATCTGGCGAAAGTCTACCCTAAATCAACCCTTACACTACAATTTTTCACCGGAAAAGTCAATATTTTTTGAATTAATAGCTGCAATCTACTGACCAATAATGACTTAGTTGGAGGTCAAATTAGGACAGCACCCCCAAGCCTTTAGCTCACTGAAAAGATTCGTTTCCGGCGTGGTACTTGGCCCGCTGCGGAGAAACCCGCACCCTCGACTCAGCGAATTTCTATCACGTGGTCCCCTATGACAAGCGAGGCTCTGATCCGCGGCCAAAGGGGCTCGATCTGGGCCAGGAGATGTGCCGTTCGACAGTTCCCCAAACGCACCCATATCTCTCGTTCCCCCTTGCAGCTGACGGGTTGCCAGGTGAAGGAAATCCTCGTCTTTGGTAACCACGATTCGGGAATTCCCACAAGCATACCGCCAGATTTCAGCGTCCTGCGCCGAGCCAAGCCCAACTTCCATGACGTGGACACTATCACAGCCGAAGGAAACAAAAAGCCGGCATAGTGCCCCAGGAAGCTGGTTGCCAACAAGGAATTTCACGAAGTCGCGAGCACAATATGGTCAGCCTGGCGAGCGGCGTACTCAATGGCGGCAAGGATGTCTTCCCTCTCGAGAAAAGGGTAGTCAACGAGGATCTCTTCGTATGAGGCTCCTGCGGCCCGCAGATCGAGGATATCCGAGACGCGGATGCGCAGGCCGCGGATGCATGGCCGTCCACCGCACTTGCCCTCTTCAACCGTGATTCGCTTCAGGCGTTCCGTGCTCATTGGGTTAAAGTCAATGCTACCTTTTAGTTGATTGCAATGCCTGCCGCTCACGAGCCCGTGCTGCTGTAATTCTCCACGCCGCGTTTCCAGACAAAAAGCGCCAGCACAAAGAACGACACCGCCACCACCGGGACCAGGTAGAAGTAGGTATTGAAGCTGGTGCGCCCCAGAAAGTGCGTTGTGGGGTAAAAAGAGGCAAACCCAAAGGGAATGACCCAACTCAGCATGAACTGGATGAAGACGTTGTAGATGGTGAGCGGATAGCGGCCGAAGGTGAGCATGTTGAAAACCGGAGGCACAATGCCCACGCGGTCCTCAAACCAGAACGACACGGCGGTGAGAATCAGGAACACCGCCAGATAGATGAACGCGCCCGAGGCCACCATCAGGATAAACCAGAGGTAATCGCTGGCTGGCCAGGGGAGGTTGAGGTGCTTCACGGAAATCGTCACGACAAAAATGCCGGTGATAACTTCCTGCAGCGACTCGAGCCGGAATTTTTCAAACAGCACCTGGAAAAGCGTGTCAACCGGCCGCAGCAGGATGCGGTCAAACTTTCCCTGGATAATGTAAATGTCGCCAAACTGATAGAGGTTCCAGCTGACCACGTTGAAAAGGCCAAGGGGGATGAGCGAAAAGCCATAGAGAAAAAGGATTTCGTAGAACGACCAGTCCTGCAGCTTGGGAATCTTGGTGAACAGCACCAGCACGAACCCGAAACCCAGCACCGTTGCCGCCATCGACGAGAAGAAGGCGATGAAAAAGTCGGCCTTGTACTCCAGCCGCACCTTGGCGTACTGGGCGAAATACAATGCGAACAATCGGAAGTGTCGTTTCATAACGGCTCTTTAGAGAGCACAAAGAAATTATGAAGTGTGAAGGATGAAGTATGAAAAAAGCCGCGTTCGAAGCGCCCTTTAGAGAATGGGCAAGTGCTCATTTCAGGGCGACGCCCTCCGAAAACGCGCTCCCATTTCACCCTTCATCCTTCACACTTCATCCTTGATTTACCCTCCCTGAATGGTGATCTGCTTGCTCGACCAGGCCCAGAACAGATGGCCGATGGCCACCAGGGCGGCGACCCAGAAAATCTGTATGCCGAGCGCCTTCAGGATTCCGAACCCGCTGATTTTGCCCAGGTATAGCAGCACCGGAATGTAGCTGATGTACTGAAAAGGCATGAAGGCAAAAATCTGCTGAAAAATGTGCGGGAAAAATGAGATGGGAATCAGCAGCCCGGAAAACAGTTCCAGCAGGAAGTATTTGGCCCGCAGCAATCCCAGGATGGAGTTCAGCCGTACGGCAAACGTTCCCACAGCAAAGTTGATGCCCGCCACCAGGAAGAAGCTTAAAAAGACGCTGACCACAAAGGCGATGGAATTCTCAACGCCCGCAGGTTTTCGCACCGGGAAAACGAGCAGCAGAACAATGGCCGTGGGCACGGTCAGCATGGTCAGGCGGAAGGCCGACTCGCCCAGCGCCTGGGCGATATACATCCACTGGATGTTGACCGGCTTGATCAGGTCCATGGCCAGCTTGCCTTCCAGCACCTGCGTGGCCATTTCCTGATCGATGTTGTTGTAATAGAAAGAGCGGATGATCCAGCCGACGGCAACGTAGGTGAGCAACTGGCTGAAGTCAAAGCCTTCAATGCTGGCGCTGTGGGAATAGATGGCTTTCCAGATAAAATAATAAATAGAAACATAGATGAAATAGGTAACAATGCCGGTGTAATAGCGCAGGCGGTAGGCCATCGTGTTCACAAAGCCCACGCGCAGAAACCCGCCATAGATGCGAGCCACGGCTGCCAGCGAGAATTCGCTTTGCGGCCGCGCCGGAAGAGCAACGCTGGATGCCATTATCCCACCTCGCCCCGCAGGTAGATGCGCTTCACGATGTCCTCGATGGGCTCTTCTTCCACCAGGATGTCGCTCACTTCCAGCGTGTTCACAATGTTGCGGATGATCTCCGCGTTCGAATAGCGCTCGCGGTCAAACCGCATCAGGTAGGTGAGCTCGTCGATGCGGTTACAGAGGATTCCGTCCGTCGTAATGCGGTCCACGGCCGCCGCCTGGGCACGGTCTTTCAGGATAAACTTCACCTGGTTGTATTTTGCGAGGCGCCCTTTCATCGCACGCAGCGCGCCGTCGAAAAGAATTTTACCTTTGTCGATCACAATAATCCGGCTGCAAAGTTCTTCGATGTCTGAAAGGTCGTGGGTGGTCAGCAGCACCGTTGTCCGCTCCATGCGGTTCACTTCCTTCAGAAATTCGCGGATGCGGTCCTTGGCCACCACGTCCAGCCCGATGGTCGGCTCATCCAGGAAAAGCACGGGAGGATTGTGCAGCAGCGAGGCGGCGATGTCGCATCGCATGCGCTCCCCCAGGCTCAGCTTGCGGACCGGCGTGCTGAGATAGTCCTTGAGGTTGAGAATTTCCGAAAAGACGCCCAGGCGCCGCCGGTAGTCGGCGTTTGAAACTTCGTAGATTTCCTTCAGCAGCTTGAACGATTCCACCACCGCAATGTCCCACCAGAGTTGTGTCCGCTGGCCAAACACCACGCCGATGTGCTTGGTGTAGCGGCGCCGGTCGCGCCAGGGCACAAAGCCGTTGGCCACAATGCTGCCGCCGGTAGGAACCAGAATGCCCGTCAGCATCTTGACCGTGGTCGACTTCCCCGCCCCGTTGGCGCCAATGTAACCCACCACCTCGCCCGGCTCGATGGTGAAACTGACGTGATCGACGGCGGAGATGGTGATCTTGTCGCGCACAAACAGGTTCTGCATGGCTCCCCAAACTCCTTCGCGCCGCCGAAAGGAACGGAACTCCTTGGTCAGGTCCTGTACTTCAATAATGGGTTTCATAGGAAGACGAACTTCGCGGGGGCGCAACTCCTCTGCCAAACAAAGATATAATTCTAACACCGCTGCTGTTCTGAACAAGCAGCCGGAGTCGAACGCGGCCCCGGCGAAGCGGTGCACGAGCCGAGGACCCGAAGGCTTTATGGGCCTTCCAGTTTAGACGCTCCGAGCCTCATAACGATTCATAAGGAGGTCGGCCTGATGCCAAAAAACGCGCTGGTGGGTGTGGATATCGGGGGGACAAAAACAGCGGTTCTGGTCTCATTAGAGACGCCGTCCGTTCTGGATCGAATCGAATTCCCCACCAAGCCTGCAAAAGGTCCGGAGCCCGCGCTGGCCCTGGTCAAGGCCGGAATCCGCGATCTTGTTGCAAAGCACCGGCTGAAACCAACCGCCATAGGTGTAAGCTGCGGCGGTCCGCTCGACCACATTGGCGGCATCATCCAGGCCCCACCCAACCTCTCCACCTGGGTGGATGTACCTATCAAAGCCATTCTTGAAGCTGAATTCCACGTGACCTGCCGCGTGGAAAACGACGCCAACGCGGGAGCCGTGGCGGAGCACCGTTTCGGGGCCGGGCGAGGCTGCCAAAACATGGTTTTTCTGACCATGGGAACAGGGCTGGGCGCGGGCATCATCACCGACGGCCGGCTCTACCACGGCGCCAACGACTTTGCGGGTGAGATCGGGCACGTCCGGCTCACGCGTTCGGGGCCAGTGGGATACCACAAGGCCGGGTCTGTCGAGGGATGGGCCAGCGGGGGTGGAATGGTCCAGGTGGCGGCGAAAGCGGTCAAAGCCGCGATCAAACGCGATGAGCCGACCCTGCTCACTGAACAACTGGAGCAAGACAAACCCATTACAGCCCGCGATGTGGCGGTTGCGGCGCGCAAAGGTGACGCCGTAGCCGCCCGTATCCTTCGCTCGACAGGAAAGCGGCTGGGAGAAACGATGGCGATTCTGGTAGACATTCTGAATCCCGAGCGGATCGTGATCGGCGGGCTGGCCATGCGCCTGGGCGAAACTCTGCTGGGCCCGGCGCGCGAGGTGATGCAGCGCGAGGCACTCCCGTACTCGTCCGCCGTGTGCCAGGTTGTGCCGGCGGCTCTCGACGAGCGGATCGGCGACGTCGCCGCGCTTTGCGTCGCCATGGGATTTTGAGCAGTCAGCGAGTCGATCACAACATCAACAGAGAGAGGAAATCATCTAGAAGTTTATTGCCCCAGGGAGCATCTGCTGGCTACTTTTGCGACCCCTGGGAAAGCTGCTTCCACAATGCATTGGCAGCCTGGCTGGTCGGGTCCAGCTTGAGAGCTTGCTGGCAGGCTTTTCTGGCCTCCGGCACCTTTCCTTCACTTTCGAGGATCACGCTCAGAAAGAAGTACCCATTTGCGTCATTGGGGTGGTCATGGATGAAATTATTGACCTCAAGGGTCGCCTTTCCGTACTGATGCTGAATGGCATGCGCTTTTGCGATCAGAAGCGAGGCAAGCGTCAGTTTCGGGTCCAATGAAAGCACCTTTTGGTACTCGGCAATCCCGACATCAACTTTTCCCGTTGCAACCAGCGCGTTCCCTAATCCGAGATGAGCTTCCGCGAGCTTCGGGTTTAAAGCAAGGGCTTTGCGGTAAGCATCTGCGGCCCCGGCTTCATCCTTCCTGTCATCAAGCGCGTTTCCAAGGTTGTTGTATGCGGCTGCGTTGGTTGGGTCAAGCCGAACCACTTCCCTGTATTCCTTTATTGCATCGTCCTCGTTCCCTTCCATGTGCAATGCCGAAGCCAGATCATAGTGAACATTCGGATCATCGGGATCGAGTTGCACCACCGCCCTGTATTGAGATGCCGCCTCGGCATAGTGATTCGCGGCGGCAAGAAGACGGCCATAAAGCTGGTGGGCGCCTATAAGATTTCCGTTGAGCTGCAATGCCGCTTCGTATTGCCCAGCCGCCTGACTGGGTTCATTGAAGCGAGAGAAAAACATGGCGACGCCAACATGCATGTCTGCCGCCCACGGTTCCGATTTCAGGTCATTCTTTAGTTGTTCCATGTCTTTCTGCGGGCTGTGTGAAGTCATGATCCATGCCATTAACAAGTAACTCGCCTGCAGATTCTGAGGGTCAACCTGCATGGCCTTTTCAATGGCGTGAAGACCCGCTGTGCGATCCCCCTTCGCCAGAAGAGTCGCAACCAGACCGTCGTACGCATAAGAGAAGTTGGGACTCAATGAGATAGCATGCTGATATGCAGCAACAGAATCATCAAAACGGCTTAAATGAAACAGGCTGTGCCCCAGCAGGTAGTAGAGTATTCCGTTGGCCGGATCGAGCTTGATAGCGTTACGATACTGGTCGGCAGACTGATCGTATACCTGCAGCGCCTCAAATTTTGCCCCGAGAACAATGTCGTGGAAAACCTGGGCCTGGTTTGCAGGCGGGGCAGCAACCGAGACCGACACCTTCATGCCTGCCACCTTCAGGGCTTGAAGGGTCCTTGCGCCGCCACCCGCTCCCTGAACCGTCTCAAGAAAGGCGTGAGAAGCCCTGAAGTCGACGCCACGGTGCCAGACAAGAGTGGCGACTTCCTGATCAGTCGTTTCGCTTGCCAGGAGCCCGAGTATTTCATATGGGTTCAAGGGCAGGGGTTTCGGAGGCGGTCCTTCCGCAAACAGGGGAGGAACAAGCAGCAGAGACAATACATACGCAAGTACCAGCCGTACAATCGACCTTTTACCGTCAGCACATTTGGACATAAGCACCTCTGCAATGGAGGTTTCGATCTTCAAACGCCCGTTCGGGGGAAATCGCACAGCAATTTTTCAATTGGTCAGTAATATACCCTTCGAATTCCCTCGAATCAATGCCGGGCCTCCATGGTATTCTACTCCGAGGAAAGCTCCAATTTTTGCGTGTGTAGATATTAGGGAGGCCGAAAATTACCGGCACTATTCAAACTAACGGCCCGACAGTTTTCCAGAGTCTAATTTCTACCCCACGGAACCTCTTTAAATGTGGGTTCACCGCAAGCGCTATTCTTCGATGGATCCTGAAGGAGACTCGGCGGCGGAAGCTGAGGTATAATTCCGGCAGTTGTTTTCATAAATAAAGGTCATGTCAATTTTTCCTTGCAAGCAGAACGATGGCAGCAGGAAGTTGAAAAACCGAAACCACGTCTGAGGATTCCGGCCTCCTAACCGATTGACAATTTACGATTTGAGGCTCCAGGGAGCATATCCATGAAAAGATACCGGGAAGGTACTTTGTTGCTGGCGTCTGTGTTGCTGTTGGCACAGGCGCTGGTTGCCGCGGAACTTCGCGTCCCGCACCTGAATTTTACTGACCAGCGCCTTGAGAACGGCCTGAGAGTGATTATCGCTCCGGACCACACCGCGCCCGTCTTTGCCATCTCCGTCACCTACAACGTGGGTTCGCACAGCGAACGGCCCGGCAGGACGGGGTTCGCGCACCTTTTCGAGCACATGATGTTCCAGGGCTCGAAAAACGTGGGCAAGGGCGAGCACATGATCCTGATTGAAAACAACGGCGGCGACATGAACGGCACCACCAGCGAGGACCGCACCAACTATTTCGAAATGCTGCCCAGGAACCAGATGGACCTTGCGCTCTTCCTTGAAAGCGATCGTATGCGTTCGCTGGCCGTCAATCAGGCCAACCTGGACAACCAGCGCAACGCCGTCCAGGAAGAGCGGCGGCTGGGCATCGACAACCAGCCCTACGGCAAGGCCTATCTGGAGATCGATAACCTTGCCTACGACAACTTTGCCTACAAGCACTCGATCATCGGTTCCATGGCGGACCTGAACTCAGCCACCGTCCCGGACGTGCAGAATTTCTTCCGCATCTACTATGCGCCCAACAACGCCGTTCTCACCCTGGTGGGTGATTTGGATCCCAACGAGGCGCTGGAAAAGGTGAAGAAATATTTTGGCGACGTTCCCTCGCAGCCGGCGCCGCCCAGGCCGGACCTCACCGAGCCCGAACATTATGGCGAGCGGCGGGAAACCATGATGGACCCGCTGGCGCGCCTGCCCATGATCCTGATGGCGTTTCATGCTCCTGCGGGCAACACGGCGGACAATTACGCCCTCCAGGTGCTGGCCAGCATCCTGAGCACGGGTGAAAGTTCACGGCTCTATCAACACCTGGTGAAGGATAAGCAACTGGCGACATCCGTTGATGTCCAGGCCGACTCTCGAACCGGTCCCAGTCTCTTCTATGTGGTGGCAGTGCCGCGGCCGGGGGTTAAGACTGAAGACCTGGAGAGCGCCATCGAGGAGGAAATCGCGGCGGTCAAAAAGGACGGCGTCACGGACGCCGAAATGGAAAAGGCCCGGGCGCAGTTTCGCCGCCAGCAGATCCAGGCCCGGCAATCGGATCTTTATACGGCCATGCGCATCGGCGAATACACTGTGAAGTTCAACGACCCCAGCCTGATCAACACCATCTTTGACAAATTCAATGCCGTGACCGCGGCGCAGGTGAAAGACGTTGCAGACAAGTATCTGATTCCCCGGGAGCAGGCGGTGGTGATTGACCTGCCGGCCAAAAAGGAAACCACGGCGGCAAGCCGCTAGAGGAGGATGAACGTGAAACGGACATTTCTTGTTCTGGTCATTACGGTGCTCGCATTCGCAGCCGGGAGCGTCACACTCCTCGGGCAAGGCATGGAGGGCAGCAAGTCGATTCCGCTCAGCAAGGTGGTGCGGCTGGATCGAGCGCCCGTCAACAAGCAGATCCTGCGCGTCAAGCTGCCGCGTCCCCGGGAAGTCAAACTGGACAACGGGCTTGACGTTCTGGTACTGGAGCAACACAAGCTGCCGACGGTCGCCTTCACCCTCTGGATCAAAACCGGAGCGCTCGAAGACCCTCGCGGCCTTCCCGGCCTGGCCAAGTTCACCGCCGACATGCTGCGCGAAGGAACAACCCATCGCAGCAGCGCCCAGCTTGCCGGGGACGTTGATGACATTGGCGCCAGCCTGGGGGCTTCAGCCAGTTTCGGCAGCAACACTTCCAGCGTCTCGGCATCCGGCCTGGTGGAAAACACCGATCGCATTCTGGAACTGATGAGCGACGTGGTTCTCAATCCCACGTTTCCACAAGATGAGCTGGCCAAGTACAAGAAGCGGCAAATGGCCGGCTTGCAGCAGATGCGGTCGGAACCCGGCTTCCTGGCGCGCGAACGGTTCTACAGCGTGCTCTATGGAGATTTTCCGGCTTCCGAAGTCGCCGCGACACCGGCCTCAGTCAATAAAGTGACGAGCGAGGAACTGCAGAAGTTCCACAGCGATTACTACGCGCCCAATAACGCCATCCTCGGCGTGGCGGGCGACGTTGACTACGACACCATCGTGCCGCTCATCAAAAAGTATTTCGGCGCCTGGAAAAGCCATGCTGTCAGCAACGGCAAGCTTCCGCCGCTGCCCAGGCCCGCGGCGGCCAGGATAGTCCTGGTGGACCGGCCGGATTCCGTGCAGACCAACATCATGGCCGGAGACCAGTCTTTGCGCCGCAACGATCCCGACTACATCCCGCTGGTGGTGACCAATCACATTCTGGGCGGCGGCCCGGCAGCCCGGCTGTTCCTGGACCTGCGCGAGGAGAAAGGTTATACCTACGGCGCTTACAGTTACTTCCGCTCAGACATCTACCCCGGCCCCTGGATTGCCTCGACGGAGGTCCGCACAGCTGTGACGGACGGCTCGATGAAGGCGCTCATGGACGAGTTCCGCAAGATTCGGAATGAGGATGTCCCGGAAAAGGAACTGGACGAGGCCCGCCGCGCCATCGTGGCCAGTTTTGCCCTTTCGCTGGAACAACCCTCGACCCTGCTGCACGCCTGGCTGACGGTGGACTACTACAAGCTTCCTCAGGATTATTGGGACCAGTATCCCGAGGAGGTGGCGAAAGTAACCCCGCAGGTGGTGCAGAAAACAGCCCGGGAATATATCGATCTCGACCATCTGCAGGTGGTCTGCGTCGGCAACGGCAAACAAATCAAAGACGTTCTGAAAAAATACGGGCCGCTCGAGGTGTACGACACCAACGGGGAAAAAATCGAGTGACCCGGGTTGCTACTCTCCCAGCACCTTGATCAGGACACGCTTGCGGCGCTGGCCATCAAACTCGGCGTAATAAACCTGCTGCCAGGGTCCGAGATCCAGCCGGCCCTCGGTGACCGGCACCAGCACCTGGTGGCCCACCAGGAGGTTTTTCAGGTGGGCGTCGCCATTGGTTTCGCCTGTCTGGTGGTGGCGGTAATCGGCGCGAAAGGGGGCAAGTTTTTCCAGCCACTCGTCGATGTCGGCGATCAGGCCGTTCTCGGCGTCGTTAATGTAGACTCCCGCCGTGATGTGCATGGCGGAAGCCAACACCAGTCCCTCCTGGATATTTGCGGCGGAAAGTGCCTTTTCGAGCTCCGAAGTTATATTGATGAATTCGCGCTTTTTCTTCGTGTTAAACCACAGGTATTGCGTGAACGCCTTCATTTCTCTATACCTCCTATAAGTTTTTTCTATACCTCAGGGGGCGAACTTGTTCGACCAACCCTGCCCAAACACGCCAGCTTATTGTAGAATGGTGAGTTGTCCTAATAGCCGTTTGCCTAACGGCTAGCGAGAAATTACACTAGCAAAACTCGCGCATTTTGGGGAGAACAGGAAAATAGCAGGAGGCTTAATATGAAATCCGGCAATTCCAGCCGAGGCGGTGTGCATGTATCGGAAGGCGGTGGGGCCGATGCCCAACTGGCCGAACAGCAGGAGCGTGCACGCCATCGAAACCCGCAATTTCTAAAAGACCTGCTGGAGAAGATGCTTTTGATCCGGCGCTTTGAAGAGAAGGCGGCCGAAATGTACACGCTGGGGAAGATCGGCGGGTTTTGCCATCTTTACATCGGGCAGGAAGCTGTCTCGGTGGGCTCCATCGCGCCGCTTGAACCGCAGGATGCCATTCTCTGCTCCTATCGCGATCACGGCCATGCGCTGGCGCGAGGGATGGAGCCGGGCCGCATCATGGCGGAACTCTTCGGCAAGAGGACCGGCTACTCGAAGGGCAAAGGCGGATCGATGCACCTGTTCGATAAGAGCCTGGGATTCCTGGGCGGCCATGCGATCGTGGGCGGGCACATTCCGCTGGCTGCGGGCGTGGCCTTTTCCGCCAAGTATCTGAACCAGCAGCGGGTGACTCTCTGTTTCTTTGGCGAGGCGGCGGTCAACATCGGGGCGTTCCATGAGTCCCTGAATCTTGCCCAGTTGTGGAAGCTGCCCGTCGTCTATATTATCGAAAACAACGAGTTTGGCATGGGAACACCCATTCTGAAAACTTCCGCCATCCGGGACCTTTCAGAAAAAGCCGGGTCGTATGACATGGCGCGCGCCGTAGTGGACGGAATGGATGTGCTGTCGGTTTACGATGGACTTTCCGAAGCCATCGAGCGGGCGCGCAAAGAAGATCTTCCCACGCTGATTGAGGCCAGGACCTATCGCTTTGTGGGCCACTCGATGTCCGACCCCGCCCACGGCGCCTACCGCACGCGTGAGGAACTGGCCGAACACCGGCAGCGAGACCCCATCAAGCGCTTCTCTTCCACCCTGGAATCTCTTGGCATTATCAATCAGGAATATATCGACGACCTCGACAGCAGGATCCGCGAGGTGGTCGACCAGTCCGTGACTTTTGCGGATGAAAGCCCGGATCCCGCGCCTGAAGACATGTACACGGACGTTTATCTTCCGTAAATCGGACTGGGCTAAGGTTTCAAAGTTTTGTCAATCTGCGGCGGCCCTGGCCATGCGGACCTTGAGAAACGCCCGGGCCACGCAAGCACCGCACTAAAGAAAAAGTGAGGAACACCCATGGCAGTAATAGCTTTTCGCGAGGCGCTGAATCAGGCAATGCGCGAAGAAATGCAGCGTGACGAGACGATCTTCCTGATGGGCGAGGAAGTCGGCGCCTATAACGGCGCCTATAAAGTCACGAAAGGATTGCTGGACGAATTTGGCCCCAAGCGCGTCCTTGACACTCCCATCACCGAACTGGGATTTACGGGTCTGGGCGTGGGCGCGGCCATGACAGGCTTGCGGCCTATCGTCGAGATGATGACCTTCAACTTTTCGCTGCTGGCTCTCGATGAAATTGTGAATTGCGCAGCCAAGATGCTCTATATGTCCGGAGGGCAGCTCGGCGTGCCTATGGTGGTCCGGGGGCCGGGCGGCGCGGGCCATCAGCTTGCAGCCACACACTCCCAGGCGCTGGAATCGTGGTTCTGCCACATTCCGGGCCTCAAGGTGGTGGCGCCTTCCACACCCGCGGATGCCAAGGGCCTGCTGAAATCATCGATCCGCGACAACAACACGGTCATTTTTATCGAATCGGAAGTTCTCTACGGGCTGAAGGGAGAAGTTCCGGAAGGCGAGTACACCATTCCGCTGGGCGTTGCGGATATCAAGCGCCCCGGCAACGACGTCACCCTGATTGCGCACGCCAAGATGGTCCACGTGGCGCTCGAGGCCGCCGAGGAGCTTGAGAAGGAAGGCATTGACGCCGAGGTCGTTGACCCGCGGACGCTTCGGCCGCTCGACACCGAAACCATCCTCCAGTCCATCAGGAAAACCAACCGGGCCGTCGTTGTGGAAGAGGGCTGGCCTTTCTGCGGCATTGGGGCCCAGGTTGTGGATACAATTCAGCATCAGGCTTTCGATTATCTTGATGCTCCCATCCTGCGTGTCACGGGCGTCGATGTTCCCATGCCCTACGCCAAGCCGCTGGAACACCTTCACGCCCCGGATAAGGCCCGCGTGATTGACGCCGTTCACCGGGTGACGTATAAGAATTAGCCCGGCCAATTTTCTCCGCGAGGTTACGCATGGCATCTCGAGTTCTCATGCCCAAGGGCAGCGACACCATGACCGAGGGCAAGGTCCTGAAGTGGCTTAAGAACGAAGGCGAGCAGGTCGCAAACGGCGACGCTCTGGTCGAAATCGAAACCGACAAAGTGGATATGGAAGTCGAATCCATGGCTTCCGGCGTCCTGCGCAAGGTCCTGGTGCCCGCCGGAGAAACCGTGCCGGTCGGGCAGATGCTGGCCATCATCGGAAAAGCTGAAGAGGACATTTCAACTCTCGTCTCGTCGAATGGCGGTGCGTCCGCAACAAAAGCTCCTGCCGGGCCCAAAGAAGCTCCAGCCGCGCAGCCCGTACAGCCTGCCGCTGCTGCCCCGGCGCCACAGCCCGCAGCGCCCGCTCCTGCCGCCACCGGAGGACGCATTCTGGCGTCACCCCTGGCGCGCCGCATCGCGAGCGAAGCCGGGCTCGATCTTGCGGCCATTCAGGGTTCCGGCCCCGGCGGCCGCATTATCCGCCGCGATGTGGAATCAGCGACGGCCGCAGGCTCTCCTTCGCGCACGTCTGCTCCACAGTTTGCTCCGCAAGGCCCGGAATTTCGCGATGAGCCCCTCAGCCAGATGCGCAAGACCATTGCGCAACGGCTCGCTCAAAGCCTGGGTCCGGTTCCCCACTTCTACCTGACCATTGATGTGGACATGAAGAAGGCCAAGGAACTGCGCGAATCGGCCAACAAACTGATTCCCGATTTGAAGCTGACTTACAACGACATTATCGTCAAAGCCTGCGCGGTTGCGCTGACCCAGCACCCGGACGTTAACGCCAGCTTCACCGGCACTGCCATCCGTTACCACAATCGCATCCACCTTGGCATCGCCGTCGCCATTGAAGGCGGCGGGCTCATCACCCCGGTGGTGCGCGATTGCAACTTCAAAACCCTTCAGCAGATATCATCCGAATCCAAGGACCTGATCGCCCGGGCCCGCACCCGCAAGCTGAAGCCTGAAGAATACACAGGCGGAACTTTCAGCGTGTCAAACCTGGGCATGATGGGCATTGTGGAATTCTCGGCGGTGATCAACCCGCCTGAGGGCGCCATCCTGGCCATCGGCTCGGTGGAGGAAAAACCCGTGGTGGAAAACGGGCAGATCACCATCGGGTACCGCTGCCGGATGACCCTTTCCTGCGACCATCGCGTGGTGGATGGGGCGATAGGCGCAAGGTTCCTGCAGTCGCTTCAGCAGATTCTGGAGAATCCCCTTCTTCTGGCACTGTAATTTGGCTGTTACCGATGAGAAGGCGCGGCGGGATTATGCCGTCCCGGCGCTCTGTTCAGTGGTGGAATGTTTTGGAACGGGCTGACGGGCTTCCAGCGGAAACCCCTTTTCCTTCCATCCTGGCAGGCCACCGGCCAGCGGGCGCACGCGCATGATGCCACGGCGCTTCAGCATCAGCGCCACACGGGCGCTGGTCGCTTCGTTCGGTCAAGTGCAGTAAAGGATCAACTCGCGATCTGCAGGAATTTCGCTATAGCGCTGGTCGAATTGCTCCGAGGGCAGAAATAAAGCGCCCGGGATGGTTTTCGGATCAGCCTCAAAATCCATCGAGTGCCTCAGGTCCAAGATGGTGACCTCTTCCCCCGCGTCGATTTTCCGTTTCAACTCTTCCGCCGTAATGCGGTTCACGCGCAGCTTCCGCAGGAACCGCTGCCGCTGGAGGTACTTCCACGCAATGTAAGAAAACAGGCTTCCCGCCACCAGCACCAGGAGCCCCACGCCAAAGCCCAGAGCGATTTGCGCCACCTTTTCCAGCTGCTGGCTGAACACATAGCCAAAAGCCACAAACAGGCCGTTATAGAGCAGGGCGCCAAGCCCGTCAAAAAACAGGAAGCGCGAGAAGCGCATTCCAAACATCCCCGCCAGCGGCGGAGCCGCAGTGCTGAGCCCCGGAACAAATTTCGCCACCACCAATGCGTTGGGGCCGCTTCGCGCGAACCGGTTCTCCGTGTTCCTGATGCAGGAGTCCGGCTCCAGAGAAATCCGGCAAAGTACGTTCAGGACCTTTGCGCCCCGGTATTTTCCGAGCTCGTACCAGATCACATCCGCCAGCACTGCTCCTGTTGTAGGAAAAAGAACCACAAGGCCGAGCTTCAGGTTTCCTGCTCCGGCGAGAGCTCCGGCGGCAAGCAGTCCGGGGATGGAAGGAACCGGCAGTCCGATCTGCTCAAAGAAAACCCACACGACCAGCACCAGGTAACCATGGTGCAGAATAAATCGGAGCGTCTCATCCATTCGGAAAAATCCCTTTTCCCTTTCAAGGCCGCGAGCAGGTCTGACCTCTCCCAATTTGAACCCGAAGGGAAGCCTGTCCAGCTTAAACCAGTCGGATCAGGCGCGTCTGTTTTTTGGATGAGCCGGACACCCGCGGGGGTTCATCTTTGTTCGGAATCATGAGAATCTTGGAGGAAAGCCAAGAGTCATGTATTCTGTTCTGCGATGCCAAAAGGAACGAAAAACAGATTCAAAATTGGGCTGGTCCAGATGGCGTGCGGGACGGACCCGCGCCAGAACCTTCGCCGGGCGATCAAGGGCGTGAACGAAGCGGCCCGCAAGGGAGCCGCCATTGTCTGCCTCCCTGAACTTTTCGCTTCCACCTATTTTTGCCAGCGCGAGGATGCCAGCGCCTTTGATCTGGCGGAACCCATTCCCGGCCCCATCACCAAAGCCCTGGGCGGGGCGGCCAGAAAAGCACGCGTGACGGTGATCGCGCCCGTCTTCGAGCGCCGGGCTGCCGGCGTTTACCACAACAGCGCCGCCGTCATCGGCAGCGACGGAAAGATTGCGGGTCTCTATCGCAAGATGCACATTCCCGACGATCCCGGCTATTACGAGAAGTACTACTTCACCCCGGGCGACCGGGGCTTCCAGGCCATCCAGACGCAAGTAGGTCTGGTGGCGCCGCTGATCTGCTGGGACCAGTGGTACCCGGAAGCCGCGCGTCTGGTGGCGCTCCAGGGAGCCAACGTCATTTTTTATCCCACTGCCATCGGCTGGCACCCGCACGAAAAGGAGCGCTACGGCGCGGCCCAGCGCGACGCCTGGAAGACCATCCAGCGCGGCCACGCCATCGCCAACGGCGTCTACGTTGCGGTGGTCAATCGGGTGGGACATGAAAGAGTTGGCGACGGCGCCGGAATCGAATTCTGGGGTTCGTCCTTTGTCGCTGACCCGCAAGGGGTGGTGATTGCAGAAGCTTCAACGAATCGCGAGGAAATCCTGATCGCCGAGCTCGATCTCGAACATCTCGAGGACGTCCGCCGCAACTGGCCCTTTCTTCGCGACCGCCGCATTGACGCTTACCAGGGAATCGACCGCCGGTTTCTCGGGGCGCCGGAAAGGAACAAGGCAATCTAGTGGCCGCGTCACCCCAATCTCTCGGATATTTTCTGCCCGCGGAATGGGAACCTCATGAGGCCACATGGATCGGCTGGCCGCACAATCTCACCGACTGGCCGGGACGCTTTGCTCCTATCCCCTGGGTTTACAGTGAAATCGTCAGGAAGCTTGTGCCCGGCGAAATCGTCCGCATCCTGGTTGAATCCAAGGTGCACGAGGACCGTGCCCGGAAGGTCCTGCTGCGTTCAGGAGTCAATCTGGAGTGCGTCCAGTTTTTCCGCTTCCCAACGGACCGCGGGTGGACGCGCGATTTCGGGCCCATCTTTTTGGAAAGGTTCGCATCGCCCGACCAGGTCGCAATCGTTCGGTTCCGATTCAACGCCTGGGCCAAATATCCCGAATGGCGCAAAGATGACGCCGTACCCGGCCGTGCGGCGCACGCGCTGAAGATGCCCCTGCTTGCAGCCGGCATCGCAGGGCGTGACTTTGTGCTGGAAGGCGGCAGCATTGACGTGAACGGCCAGGGAACGCTCCTGACCACGGAAGAGTGCATGCTCGACCCCACGGTCCAGGTGCGGAACCCGGGCTTCAGCAAGGAGGGAATTGAAGCCGCCTTGCGCCAGAATCTGGGAGTGGAAAACATTCTGTGGCTGGGGCGCGGGATCGCAGGCGACGACACGCACGGCCATGTGGACGATCTGTGCCGTTTTGTCAGCCCCAATACCGTGGTTCTCTGCAGCGAGGAAGATCCCGCCGACCCCAATTACGCCCTGCTCCACGAAAATCGCGAAAGGCTTGAAGGGATGCGCCTGGAAGACGGCTCGCGGATCGAAGTGGTTCCTCTTCCCATGCCCACACCGATTCACTTCGAAGGCCAGCGTCTGCCGGCAAGTTACGCCAATTTTTATATCGCCAATGCGGCGGTGCTGGTGCCCACCTTCAACGATCCAAAAGACCGCATCGCACTCGGCACGCTGGCGGAATTGTTTACGGACCGGCCCATTGTCGGCATCCACGCAGTCGATCTGGTCTGGGGTCTCGGAACCCTTCACTGCCTGACCCAGCAACAACCGACAGCCGGTTGAAATTTGCCGGCTGCGGCACACTTTCCATGCGGCGGCCTTTTTGCCGCGGCTGTGTCATCCATGGTTTTCAAAGGGCGTCCGATACCCTTCATCCTTCCAGCCTTTGTTTGATTTCCTGCACCAGCTTTCCCACGTCAACAGGTCGGAAGAGGACCCTTTCAAAGCCCCGGCCTTCCAGCGTGCCGGGTCCGGCAGTGCCGTGGCCTGCCAGGACCCAGATGGGCAGGAGTTTTGCCCAATGTGAAAGCGTCGCTATATCTTCCGCCTGCTTCGTATCCTCGAATAGGTCCACGATCAGCAGCGACGGCATGTCCCTGCTGCTCCACAGGCGGTTAACCACTTCCTGCATGTCCTCATCCGCTTCCACCTCAAAGCCTTCTTCAATCAATTGGGCGCGCAGCAGCGCCCGCGCGGCCCAATCCTTGCCAGTGATCAGAATCTGTGCCATATGGATTCCAAGTATAGCTTTGGCAGCTGGCAATGGTCACGTTCCCCCGAGGTTCGGTCCGCAGCACATGCCCAGCAACGGATACCGGGACAGTATTGTGCTAACCTGACCTCAGGCGCCGGCGGCCGGGCCAGTGGCAACCCCGGCTGCTGCGAATCCCAATGCGGCCCCTCTAAGGATGAGTAGCGATGAGAATCCTCATCACCGGTTCAAGCGGGCTGGTTGGCTCGGCGCTGATTCCACTCCTGACAGGACAGGGACACCAGGTTGTGCGGCTGGTTCGCCGCGCCGTGGCGCCGGGCGATGACCTCGCCGTGTGGAACCCGGACGCGGGCAAACTGAAAACGAGCGCCCTGGAGCAAACCGATGCCGTGGTGCACCTCGCCGGCGAAAGCATCAATGCGCTTCGCTGGACTGGCGAGCGAAAGGAACGCATGCGCAAAAGCCGAATCAGCGGCACGCGCCTGCTTTCTGAATCCATGGCGCGGCTTGCCGTTCCCCCACGCGTGCTGGTTTCGGCCTCCGCGGTAGGATTCTACGGCTCGCGCGGTGACGAGGTCCTGACGGAAGAAAGCCCCGCGGGTTCGGGCTTCCTGTCCGACGTCTGCAAGGAATGGGAAGCAGCGGCAGAGCCCGCCCGGGAAAAAGGCATCCGGGTGGTGAACCTGCGCACCGGCATGGTCCTCAGCGCCAAAGGCGGAGCCTTGCCGGCCGTGCTTCCCGCGTTCAAGGCAGGAGTGGGCGGAAAGCTGGGCGACGGCCGGCAGTTCGTCAGCTGGATCGCCATTGACGACCTCACGCGGGCCATTTCACACACCATCACCACCGGATCTTTATCCGGCCCGGTCAACGCCGTATCGCCCAACCCGGTGCGAAACCTGGAGATGACCCAAGCACTGGGAAAGGTTCTACGGCGACCCACCATTCTTTCCATGCCCGCCTTCGCCGTGCGCCTGATCTTCGGGGAAATGGGTGACGCATTGCTGCTCTCCAGCCAGCGCGTGGAACCTCGGCGGCTTTTGGCCAGTGGCTTCACTTTCCAGTTTCCCGATTTTGAAGACTCACTGCGCCGTTTGCTCGGCCGGACATAGTGTAGCCAACTGGCATACAACCACTCTCCCCGCCTGCTATCACAAGCCCGAACCGCCCCCGCGCTTCCCGCAGGGTGTATACTAAAAAGACGCGTTGAGAGTCCGATGAGAATCAAAGTTTTGTTTTTTGGGTTCACGCACGACTTAACGGGGCTTCGGGAAGAGCAGATCGAACTTGGAGAGGGTGAAAACCTCCAGGGCCTGCGGTGCTTTTACGAAAGCCGTTTCCCGCGTCTGGCTGAGCTGGCCGGCTCCCTGCTGTTTGCACTTAACCAAGAGATTGCAGAACCTTTAGCGGTTTTGCACGAGGGTGACGAGGTGGCTTTTATGCCTCCGGTCAGTGGCGGGATGGACGAAAGCTGCTATCGCATCACCCGTGAAAAAATCACGGCTTTGGACCTGGCAAGATCGCTCCAAGCCCCTGAAGACGGGGCGGTTGTCTCTTTTGAGGGCGTTGTCCGCAATCATTCCGCCGGGCGAAAAACCCTTTACCTTGAATACGAAGCCTACACACCCATGGCCATCCGCAAAATGGAAGAAATTGGCGCGGAAGCCAAAGAGAAATTCCACGTCAGTTCCATCGGCATCATTCATCGCGTGGGGAAACTTGAAATCGGAGAGGCCAGTGTCGCCATTGTTGTAACCGCGGCGCACCGCCGGCCGGCCTTTGAAGCCTGCCAATATCTTATTGACCGCCTCAAGCAGGTGGTACCGGTGTGGAAAAAGGAGTATTTTGAAGACGGCGCGGTCTGGGTGGAAGGCGAAGGCCGGAAACAGGTGCTGGCAGGAACCCGAAGTGAATGACCTGCCGGCAGTTCAACTGAAGGCAAAAAGGAAGGGGCAGATTTAATCAAAGGATCTTAATTTATATGGCTAATTATCTGGATTTTGCGGTCGAAACAGCCCGCGAGGCGGGAACGCTGCTGTCCCAGCTTTCAAAGCAGCCGCGGCAAATTTCCTACAAACAAAAATCAGACATTGTCACGGACGCCGACCGGCGTTCTGAAGCCATGATCATCGAGCGCATTCGCAGGCACTATCCCGACCACGCCATCGTGGCCGAAGAAGGCGGCGGCAAGGAAACCGGCTCCGACTATTGCTGGTACGTTGACCCCCTGGACGGCACTACCAATTTTGCTCACGGATTCCCTGTTTACTGCGTCACTCTGGCCCTGGCCTGCCGTGATGAAGTCATCGCCGGGGTGGTTTATGACCCGAACCGCGAAGAGATGTTCGCAGCCGAGCGCGGCGCCGGGGCCACGTTGAACGGCGAACGCATCCGCGTCTCACCGACCTCGGATCTTGCTGAGAGCCTGCTGGGCACAGGGTTTCCGCCCTTCGCTTCCAATCACGATCTGAACCTGCAATTCTTTTTCAAGCTCACGCACCTTTCGCACGGAATCCGCCGGGCGGGCGCCGCAGCCCTGGACCTTTGCTCAGTGGCTGTGGGTCGCTTTGAAGGGTTCTGGGAGCTGAAGCTGAATCCCTGGGACAAGGCAGCCGGATCTTTGCTGGTGACAGAAGCCGGGGGCCGCGTCACAGACCTTGCGGGCGGGGCTTTTTCGCTCCACCGCGATGAGATTTTTGCCTCCAATGGGCTGATTCATGAACCCATGATCGAGGTTTTTTCATCTATTCTGGAAGAGCACAGTAAAGTGAACTGCAGCTAAGGCTGCCATTGAATTTGCTCAGGGCCGTCAGGGCCCCTGCTGATTGGCGTCGGGAAATCATATGAGAACACCCCTGGTAACGAGGCGTCGTGCGAGGCGCCGAGGGCTGATCAGCCTCTCGCTTTACGGCACTCCGCCTCTTTCTCCGCCACCCGTCTCTCCTGATCCTGAGATTACTGAGATGGACATCCACATCCGCCGCCTCAGCCAGGCGCACGATGGTTTAAAGATTGTCCATCTGACGGACATTCATCACAGTCTCTACACGCCTCTCGAAGACGTTGAGCGGGCTGTGAAAATGACCAACCAGCTTCAACCCGACCTGATTGCCCTGACCGGAGACTACGTGACTTTTTCTCCCACCTACATCTGGCCGGTGGCCCAGGTGCTGGGCCGGTTGCGCGCCAGGCTGGGAGTTTTCGCCGTCCTCGGCAATCACGACTTCAATGTGGATGCCGATGAGATGACACGGGCCCTTGAAGCGCATCACATCCAGGTCCTGCGCAATTCCCATATTTCGCTCGGTTCCGGGCACGACAGGCTGTGGCTGGTGGGAGTGGACGATCTGTGGTGGAGCGCTGATGATCTCGAGGCCGGGATGCGGCATGTCCCGCCAGGCGAGCCCAAAATCCTGCTGTGCCACAACCCGATCGGCATCCACATGGCCGCCGAGCACCACATTGACCTGGTCCTTTCCGGACACACCCACGGCGGACAGGTTCGCCTGCCCGTGGTGGGCGGCCTCTATACCAGGTCCAAGCTGGGCAAGCGGTTTATCGCGGGATGGAACCGGCTGGACGGCACGCAGATCTACGTAAGCCGCGGAATCGGCAAAGTCCTGGTCCCGCTGCGGGTGGGCTGCCCGCCGGAGATCGCCTGCCTGAACCTGCGCGCCGGAACCTCCACAGAACGTCACGAGGTTTCCTGATCCCGGGAGTTGCAGTTTGGAGTAGCAACGGCATTCAGTCTCCAAAGGATAGGATAAACTCGCCGCAAGGCACTTCAAATTGAAGAACCAACTCCTTCCGTTGCTTGACACGGCGCCCTGCCGCTTTCTATAATTTTTTGGTAAGTTGAGTTTTCAGGATTCAAGCGGGAATAGCTCAGTGGTAGAGTGCGACCTTGCCAAGGTCGAAGTCGCGGGTTCGAATCCCGTTTCCCGCTCCAATTCTTCCGGCGCGGTACCCAAGTGGTAAGGGAGAGGTCTGCAAAACCTTTATGCGGGAGTTCGATTCTCCCCCGCGCCTCCAATCATCATCCAACTCTGTGCAATCCACCAAGAGATGAAGTGAAGCTTCCGCCCGGCCCACTGCAGGCAAGGCATTGGCTGGATTCTCTATGAAAGCGGTGGCTCCAGGCGTAAGCCCTCTGAACAGCAAACCCGCCGCCCGCGGTCTTCATCACTCCGCCCGCCAGGGTGAGTACCACCGCTTGACCCAGCCGGTCGCCCACTGGTTGGCCTTGTGCTCGTGGCAGGAGACGCAAGGGTTCGGGATGTTGTATTTCTCCGTCATTTCCGGCGTAATAAATCCGAAAGTATGGGCGTGGACGTATCGACCCGGCACCCCTTCGGTCTCGATTTTGGGCATGTGGCAGGCAATACAACTGCTGCCGGCGCTTCCCTGCTTGTGATGTGTATGGGCTTCAATCGTGCTCGCGTAGGGGCCGTTTTCCGAGGCCGGAGCGTGGCACTCGGCGCACATCTCATCGGGCGGCTTTTTCAGCTCGAAGGGGTAACGGGTGCCGTGTACGTCATGGCAGTCATAACAGGTAACGCCGTGCCGGTACATCAAGCTCTGCACAAAGTCATTGCCCTGCATCCGGTTCTTGTGCGCGGTGCCGTCAGCAAAGTAGTAAAAGTTGGCTTCGCCGGCCTTATGCGGCTCCAGCTTCCAGTAATCCTCCAGATGCGCCAGCGATGCGCTGAAACCGATGCGCCCAATCGCATCGTGGAACTCCGGCGGCCAATCGTAGTACTGGCCCTCGATGGGGCTCCGGGCCGGACGCGCCTGGACGTGGCACTGCATGCAAACGTTGTTCCCGGCAATATAGTCCAGTTTGCCGGGATCGACAATATCTCCAGGCGTGGGATGCTTGACGTGCGCGCTGCCCGGCCCGTGGCAGTCTTCGCAGCCCACGTTCCATTCCGTAACGGCCTTCGTCTGAATATTGTAATTGACGGAGTGGCAGCCGTTGCAGGTTGGGCCCGTCGGACGCTCGCTGTCGTGCGGAGGATAATACGGCGCCCACCAGTCTTCTTTCGCAAGATAGGGCAGCCACTTACGGTGCTTGATGTCCCACTTCCCCGGCAGAGGATAGTACTCGTTGCCCACTTGGGTAAAGTAGTTCTGCTTCCAGATGCTTCCATAGACGAAGGCGATCTGGTCCTTCGTGAAGTTGACGTACGGGGGGACGCCTGAAAAATCCGCAAGGACGGCATCCGGATGTTCCCGCGGATCCCGCACGACGTTGGCCATCGGCGTCTGCTTCCATCGCGCATAAATCGAGGCGTGGCACGGCTGGCAGGATTTCGATCCCACGTATTGCAGGTTTGCCGCGGAGGCCGCCGACCCCGCCGCTGGCGAGGCGGGATCCCTTCGGATGGATCCGTTCACGCCGAACCCGTAGCGGCCAACCATCTCTGCGCCGCGGTCAGTTCCGAGGCCCATGAGTCCGGATAGAATCAGCAGGCCCCCCAGCAGGACCGCTTTCTTCCGCAGGCTCCCCGCAAAGTAGGCCCACACTGAAAAGCCCACGGCGAGGACGTAGCTGGTGAGCATCAGCTCCTTGTGGGTTTGGAGAAGGTTCCCGACGCCACTTGGGACGCTGCTTGCGGCGCGAAGACCTGTGACGACCGCGAAGGTTGCCGCTATCGTACCCAGCCAGAGCAGCCAAACGGCAGCGCGGTGAACGGGATCGTTCCGGCGCCAGAATGCAATGATCTCAAAAAGAAGCGCCGCGAGCCAAAGGGCAATTGGGAAATGGACGAATGCCGTGTGGTGGTTCAGCGCCGATTCCCAACCGGGAAGCAACCTCGTTATCAGTCCACTGGTGACTTCATAGATGAAGAAGCATGCCGCTGAAAACATTTACCCTCCAGATGTCTTTTTCGGCCCTCGATGCGGACGGCTTTCGTTGAGGAGAGTATATCCGACTCCGCAGGCCCCGCGCTAGATGAGTGTCGATGTCCCGCCCGAAGGGCCGCGCAGGTCCGGCGTCCAGAAGATTGGCGCCCTTGTTAGTCCCAGGTTATGAACTATGTTCCCGGCCTGTGACCATCATCACGGGGCGGTGTGACGAAGTATACTGCGCGTCCCTCGCTTAGCCCATAGATTGTTAGCAAGAGGCAGGTGCGGCAGCAGTCACAGCCGACACCTGAAAGGACAGGCGTACTGTGCCGATAACGAAAAAGAGGCGGTAAGCGTACCCCGCCGACTCGTGATGCCTCTCAAGACGCGGCATTTTCAGGGGCGCCCGCGGAATCGAAGGGAGCTTCGATGAGGCGAAGATTGCCTGCACTCTTTGGGTTGCTCCTGCTGGTTGCGGGGGGCGTGGTGGTGGTCCTTTCAATTGCGCCCGGCGCGGCCTTGGCCGCGGAAGACCTGTCCAACGATGTTTGCCTCGCCTGCCACGGCGATCCTTCGGCGTCCACCAAGCTGGGCAACGGCAAAACCCTTTCGCTTTACGTCAACCATCAATCACTCGCGGGATCCGTCCATGCGGGACTGGCGTGCACCGATTGCCACAGCGACATCACCGCCGTGCCCCACCCCACCAGGACGTTTCCCGACAACCACGCAGTTTCCCTGGCCTACTACCAGGCCTGCAAGCAATGCCATTTTGCCGAATACAGCCGGTTGCTGGATGGGATGCATTTCGAGGCCATCGCCAAGGGCAACCCAAACGCGCCAACCTGTGTGGACTGCCATGGGGCACACTCCATCACGGCGCCGGCCCATCCACGCTCGCGCATTTCCCGTACTTGCGCCCGCTGCCACGGCGCCATCGCTGCCGAGTACGTCAAAAGCGTGCACGGGAAAGCGCTGATCGAGCAGGGCAACAACGACGTTCCGGTTTGCACTGACTGCCACCACGCCCACAACAATTCCAACCCCCTTTCCGCGTCGTGGCACCTGCAAATCCCGCAGTTGTGTGCGCGCTGCCACGCCAACAAGCAGTTGATGGCGAAGTACGGGATCTCCACCGCGGTTCTCACCACCTACCTGAGCGATTTCCACGGGATGACCGCTTCGCTGCAGCGCACGGAAAAGGCCCACCCGCGCGAATTCACGGCAACCTGCACGGACTGCCACGGCGTACATGACATCCGGCAGGTGAACGGCGCGGGATTGCAAGCCATCAAGGCGCACCTGCTCACAACCTGCCGCCAGTGCCATAAGGATGCCAGCCCCAACTTTCCGTCTGCGTGGATCGGACATTACGAGCCCAGCCTGCACCACGCCCCTCTGGTCTACGCTGTGAAAATCTTTTACGCGATCTTCATTCCCTTTGTCGTCATTGGCCTGGCGCTCCAGATTTTGCTGCATCTCTGGCGAGCGGTGGTGAATCGATGAACAGGTACCTCATCCGATTTTCGGTTTGGCAACGGATCGAACACGCCCTGGTGATACTGCTCTTCACCGTGCTGGCTGTAACGGGCTTGTCGCAGGAATTCTTCCGTATCCCCTGGGCCGCAGGGCTGATCGCGGCGATGGGAGGCATCGGGGGCGTCCGGTGGGTCCACCGGGGCGTGGGAATCGCATTCAGCGTCCTCGTGGGCCTCCACATGGGCACCGTCCTCTATCAGATAATCTCCGGCCGGGCCAGGCCCTTGCTGGTTCCCACGCGCAAGGACTTCCGCGACGCGGTCATCATGATGCGATATTACTTGCGGCTTTCGGACCAGAAGGCCCGGTTCGACAGGTTCGACTATCGGCAGAAATTTGAATACTGGGGAATGGTCATCGGCTCGCTGATCCTGATCGCCACCGGGTTCATGCTCTATTTCCCCGTCCTGACAACTCGCTTTCTGCCCGGCGAGGTAATCCCGGCGGCCCTGTTAATGCACGGGAGGGAGGGATTGCTTGCCTTCCTGATCATCATCACCTGGCATCTGTATAATGCTCACTTGTCCCCCGAGGCGTTTCCGTTTGACCCCAGTATCTTCACAGGAAAGGTGAAGCGCGAGCGAATGGAAGAGGAACATCCCCTCGAATATGAGAGGATGGTTGCCGGGGGCCAGGAAGAGCCGGCCGATTCCCCCCACGAGGAAACCCCTGGGCCGGGTTAGCCCGGAGTCCGGATCATGGCAGCATTCGATTTCATCCGCGGCGTGCGTCGCGGACTTCGCGCCCGCATTGTCCTTCTGACCATGGCGGGGACGCTGGGACCCATGGCCCTTCTCGGCTGGCTGGGCTGGTCAACCGTCCGGGCGCTGGGCAACCAGGTGCTGGCGGAGCGGAGACAACTGGCCATCAGCGTCGCCGTTCACGTGGATGCAGCGATCAATTCCGATCTGGCACTGCTGGAGGGCGCCTCGTCCGCCCTGGGACAGGGCGGCGCACAGGCCGAGCGGGCGGTGCTCCGGGAGGCTTATGTCCGCTCCCGCTTTCTGACAAGAGATTTTCTTCTGGACCGCGCCGGAAAGGTTATCCAGGCTGAACCGGCAGGCAGCGGCGATGCCGGTGTTCCGCCAGGCCTTCCAGCGTTTCAGGAAGTGATCCAAAAGGGCGTACCGGAGATCTCAGCGCTCTCGGGCGAACCCGGAGGCGCCCGCCGCCTCTATCTGCTTGTCCCCTTGCGGAATGCGCAAAGCCGGGTGGTCGGCGTGATTGGCGGAGAAATTGACCCCCGAGGCCTGGCCTTTCGCGAGTTGCTGAACTTCGTACCCGTTGCGGCCCGGGAAACCATGGATCTGGTGGACCAGCATGGGGTGGTCATCGCCAGCACTGACGAAGGGCGGCTTTACAAAGAGAGCGACCACCGCGACTTTCTCGCAACGCTCATTGATCAGCGAACACCGGCGGCAGGCACCTGCCACGGATGTCATCAGAGCGGCCCGGTCAAAAGCCGGGTGGATGAGGTGATGGCTTTTGCGCCACTGCCTTCGCGGGCCTCCTGGGGCGTCAGCATCCGCCAACCCAGGGAGCAGGCGTTTTCCAATGTGTCGGGCCTGCGCCGGAAGGTTCTCATCTGGGGCCCTCTCCTCATCCTTCTATCGTTGGGATTCGCCCTGGGCGCTGCATCGAGCATCACCGCGCCACTCTCGACGCTGGCCGGAACGGCGAAGCGAATCGCTGCCGGTGAATTGCAAACTCCGATTCCCGATCTGGGCAGTGACGAGGTGGGGCACCTGGGCAGGGCTCTCGAGCAGATGCGGGTGGCCCTGCAGCAGTCGCTCGACGACGTGGCGCGGGCGCGCGACCAGCTCGAACTGCGCATCCAGGAACGCACGGCGGAAATCGAGAAACTGTATGAAGAGCTCAAACAACGTGATGAACTCCGCGCCCGCCTGCTGCAGAAACTGATCCGGGCGCAGGAGGAAGAGCGCCGGCGCATCGCGCGCGAACTGCACGATGAAACCAGCCAGGTGATCAGCACGCTGGCCCTCAGTCTCGATACGGCGATTGCCACGCTTCCCGAAGAAGCCTCGCGCGAGCGATTGCTGGAAGCGCGGGCCCTTGCCCTCCGGACGCTCGACGGCATTCACCGGCTGAGCTTCGACCTGCGGCCATCCGTGCTGGATGATCTCGGACTGTTTCGCGCCATTGAATGGTACGCCGAGCGCGACCTGAAGCGGCGGGGGATCGCCGTGCGCTGCGAAAGTGACGAGCAGGACGAGCGCCTGGCGCCGGAAATCGAAACCGCGCTCTTCCGCGCCGTCCAGGAGGCCATCACCAACATCGTCAAGCACTCGCGCGCCGAGACGGTGCTGATCCAGTGCACCATCACGCCGAAGGCTGTTACCATTGAGATTGAAGACGACGGGCGCGGCTATGATCCGGCAGGTATTTCCCAGACGGCCGCCGACGGCCGAGGCCTCGGCCTCGCCGGCATCCAGGAGCGAATGGAGATTCTTGGCGGGACCGCGCTGATTGATTCGGCGCCGGGCCAGGGCACGCGGCTTGTTCTAAATGTTCCGCGCGGGGAGAACCATGCCTAAGATTCGCGTCATCGTCGCCGATGATCATGCGCTGGTGCGCGACGGCATCAAGGCGCTGCTCAGCCTCACGCCCGACATCGAGGTGGTCGGCGAAGCCAAGGACGGTCGCCAGGCCATCGACCAGTGCCGGGAACTCAAGCCCGACGTCGTCCTCATGGATATCGCCATGCCCGGCCTCGGGGGACTCGAGGCCACGATGGAGCTGAAGCACGCGGCGCCGGACACGCGTGTGCTGGTCCTCACCCAGTACAGCGATCCGGAATACGTCCGGCGGTTCCTGAAGATCGGGGTTGCGGGGTACGTTTTGAAGCGAATGCTCGGTTCGGACCTGGCCTCCGCCATCCGCTCCGCCGCCCGGGGCGGCCTGGTGCTGGACCCACAGGTGGCCATGGAAGTGGTGCAAAGCGCCCCCAAACAGACTGGGGCCGAACCGGAAGATATTTACGAAACCCTGACCGAACGCGAGAAACAGGTTTTGAGGCTGGTGGCGCTCGGGCAGAGCAATAAGGAAGTCGCCGAATCCCTTAGAATCAGCGTCAAGACCGCCATGACCCATCGGGAGCACCTGATGGAAAAACTCAGCCTGCGGAACCGGACGGAACTCATCAAATTCGCCATCAGGAAAGGTGTCATCCGCATCGAGGGTTGACCCGCGCGACGGCACGGCGCCGGGCTATTGCCGCAAGTCTGACGCCCTCCCCGCGGCCCGGCCAGTTGGCTGGCCTCACCGCGCGCGCTTTCCTCCCGAGGTCTGCGCTGCCATCTTTTTGCCTGCCGTCTGGCGAAAGTGCCGCCATTCGTGGCGGGTTTTTGTTGCCGCCAACTTCCCCAGCATGGCGAAGCCGATGAACGGGAGAAAGACCACGTAGACGACGCTGATGGTCAACGCCACCGGAATAAAGAGAAGCCCGGGTATGCGAATGAATTCCTCGTCTTGAGAGCCCGGCAGAGTCCCTGTCTTCCCTTCCACCGTCACAATCTCCCAGTCGCCTTTCTTCCAATAAAAGCCGCCTTTTGTCTCATTCCCACCTTTGCGTGTCATGGTCTTTTACCTCCTCTTTCCCTGTCTTCAATACCAGTATAGGGAGAAGAGCCTGCGGTGAAAATCGGGAGACCGTCGGAGGGCCGGGGAAAGATTTTCCGAGGGTCGAGGGGAAAACTTCGGAGGGAGTCGGGTACTTTTTCCGTAGATCTGACCTAAAAACGCCCGATCCCCATCGAACTTGCATGGCCAGGCCGGTCCACCGGCATCGCGGCAGGCTTAACCTATTTTACATCAGTCTCTTGGGAGAGCTCGTCCTCAGGCATATTCGCGCATGCCGGACTCAATCCACTTCCCTGGGAATCCAAACCAGTGGGATCTCAAGCAGTCCCCGAATTGCAGCAAATATCACACCGATTAGTGACGAAGGTCACGGCGCTGCGCAAGGTGAAGCGATAGGTTGTCCAGTTCTCGAGTGTGAAGAGGGGATAGCTCTGCGCATGGTCGGAGACATTGTGCAAGTACTCTGGCCCCTTCCCGGCGCATTCAAGCCACCGGTTCACAGGTGGATAAAGGATGGACCCAATGGCCAACCTGCAGACGAACCCAGACGTTTATGACGCCATCATCGTGGGCTCGGGCGCCGGAGGCGGCATGGCGGCCTACCGCCTGACGCAGGCGGGAGCCAACTGCCTGATGCTGGAAGCCGGCGACTGGTTCGACGCGGGCACGCAGTCGAGGTGGGGCCAGTGGTATTACGACGCGCCGCATCGAGGAGCCGTCCCGCCCGACACGCTCTTCGACGGCTACATGGCCGCCGTGGGCGGATGGAGCGTTCGCGGCGAGCCCTACACCAACGCTCCCGGCACCGATTTCAAATGGTTTCGCTCGCGTATGCTGGGCGGGCGCACCAACAGCTGGGGAAGGATCGCGCTGCGCTTCGGGCCTTACGACTTCAAGTCCTACTCGCGCGACGGCAAGGGCTTCGACTGGCCCATCACCTACGACGACTTGGCGCCTTATTACGACAAGACGGAAGAATTCATCGGCGTCTTCGGCTCGGACGAACAGACCGAAAACGCCCCTGTGGGTAAATTCCTGCCGCCGCCCAAACCCCGCTGCTACGAGCTGGTGGTCCAGCAGGCCTGCAAAAAACTGAACATCCCCTGCATCGCCGCCCGCAAAGCCATTCTCACCCGTTCGCACAACGGCCGTGTCCATTGCCACTACGTGTCGCAGTGCGGACGCAGTTGCCCGCTGGGTTCCAACTTCACTACTCCGACGGTGCTGCTGCCGCCCGCCATGGCCACCCAACGTCTGAAGATTGTCACCGGCGCCATGGCGCGGGAAGTGACGGTGGGACCCGACGGCCTGGCCACCGGCGTTTCCTACATCGACAAGAAGACCCGCAAGGAAGTGCAGGTGCGCGGAAAGATTGTGGTGGTGGCCGCGAGCGCCTGTGAAACGGCGCGCCTGCTGCTGAATTCCAGGAGCGCCCGCCATCCCGACGGCCTGGCGAACTCCAGCGGCATCGTGGGCCGCTATCTGACCGACACCGTGGGCACCAGCGTCAGTGGATTCCTGCCCGCCATGCAGGACCTGCCGCCGCACAACTGCGACGGCGTAGGCGGCATGCAGCTTTACATGCCGTGGTGGAACTACCAGAAGCAGTCGCGCCACGAGCTGCCCTTCTCGCGCGGCTATCACATCGAGTTTGGCGGCGGCCGCCGCATGCCCGGCGCCGGGACCCTGCGAGGCACGGAGCGTTTCCTCGGGGGCGGTTATGGCGCCGGGTTCAAGAGTTCGGCGCGCAAACTTTACGGCGCTTCCGTCGGCTTTGCCTGCCGCGGTGAGATGATTCCCAACAAGGATTCCTACTGCGAAATCGACAGGAACGTGGTGGATGAATGGGGCATCCCGGTGCTCAAATTCCACTGGAAGTGGAGCGACGACGAGATCCTGATGGCCAAACACGCCCAGGAAACTTTTCGCGAAATCATCGAAACCGCCGGCGGCAAGGTTACGCGGTCGTACGGACCCGAGCAAAACTGGGGCATCTCGCGCGGCGGCGAGATTATCCATGAAGTGGGCGCGGCCCGCATGGGCAGCGATCCCAAAACTTCCGCCCTGAATTCCTACTGCCAGGCCTGGGATTGCAGGAATCTTTTTGTCACCGACGGCGCGCCGCTGGTGAGCAATCCCGACAAGAACGTCACCCTCACTATCCTGGCGCTGGCCTGGCGCACTTGTGACCACATCGCCGGAGAGATGAAGAAACAGAATATTTAGCTGCCTGATGAGGATTGCATAATAAAGTGACGGACTTCCGTAGCGCCGGCATCTTGCCGGCCCTGAAAAGTGCCACCGGGACGGCAGCGCTACAAACGAGCGTTGTCGCCATATTTTGCAATCCTCATTAGCTGCGGATTTTTGAAGGGGGCTGTGATGTCTCAAAACGGAAACGGCAAACGCCCGGGCGCCATCAAGCGGCGCGATCTGCTGAAAGCATTTTCCCTTGTGCCGGCAGTCTTCATTCCCGTCGGCACTGCCGTGGCCCGGAGCGAGAAATCCGCTGTCGCCGGCGCCGCGCAGGCCGCGGCCACCTATCAGCCGAAAGTCTTTAATGACCATCAGTGGGAAACCATCAAGGCGTTGAGCGACATCATCATTCCCGCCGACGAGCGCAGCGGCAGCGCCACCCAGGCCGGCGTGCCGGCGTTTATCGACGACTGGCTCGACTTCAGGGGCGGAAAGCTCAAGGCGGAAATCCTGGGCGGCCTCACCTGGCTCGACATGGAATCGAACCGCGCCTTCGGCCACGACTTTATCGGCTGCGGCGCCGGCCAGCAGAAAAAGCTGCTCGACCGCATCGCCTGGCCGGACAAGGCAGCACCCGAAGACCGCAACTACGCCGCCTTCTTTACCGACCTGCGCGACCTGGTGGCCAGCGGATTCTTCTCCAGCGAAATGGGCGTGAAAGACCTGCCATACCTGGGCAACCGGCCCGCTAATGATTTCCCCGGCTGCCCGCCTAACGTTCTTACGACGATCAATACAAACCTCAAAAAACAGGGCGTGGAATTGACCGTCCCGCCACCCCAGCCACCCTCCAAAAGCTGACTCCCGGGTGGCGCATAGATCTCGGGTGGCGCATAGATCACGCTTTTCACAGTCTGTGCCAGGCATCCGGCCACAGAATTTACTTGACTTCTGTGGGCTAGTATGATAGTCTTATTTCAGCCTGATGGCGGCGGGTTTCTAGGGCAAATGGGACAAAAAAGATGTTATTTTTAAAAACAAAGCCGAGAAGCTATTGATAATAAAGGATAGGCGCGAAAAACAAACCCAAACAAACCCAAAAACAAAGCCGGGAAGTTGTTGAAAACAGGTTACTGTGGAAAAATCAAAGCCAAAAACAAACCCTGCCATATTGTTGATAATAAATGATCGCGAAAAAACAAACCCAAAACGAACCGGAGATTTATCCGCCTGCACCTAGCCTTTTTCGCCGCTTTTCTCAGCGCCATTGCCCTGCCTCCTGGTTCCATGCGCTCTGAGTTTTCAGATTATGGCGGCGATCCCCGCCGGGGCCGAACCGCCCTGTGGCAGCGTAAAGCTGCCGCTACCTAATCCATGCGCAGGTGGGCGGGAATGATTGCCAAGGCTGCGCGCCTCCGATAAAATGTTGGTTCAACAGGCTGCTGAAAGAGGGCGTCCGTCATGCCGGGCCCGGCGAGGCATCTGCTGTTTGTCAGGGCAAAGAACCAAAGCAGGTCCTTCGTTTCACTCAGGATGACATTGTGTATGAACCTGAAGGAAGCCTCGCAAACCACATCTTAAAAGGCTGGAGAAAAACATCATGACCCAGATTTCCCGCACCCGTCCCCTCAGCGAAGTTGACCCGGAAGTGGCGCAGGCCATTAACCGCGAGTTGGGCCGCCAGGCCGGAACGGTTGAGTTGATCGCCTCAGAGAATTTTGTGAGCGAGGCGGTGCTTGAGGCAGTCGGTTCCGTGCTGACCAACAAGTACGCCGAGGGACTGCCGGGCAAGCGCTATTACGGCGGCTGCGAGTTTGTGGACGTGGCCGAAACGCTGGCCATTGAGCGCGCCAAGAAGCTGTTCAACGCCGACCACGTGAACGTGCAGCCGCACTCCGGCGCGCAGGCCAACCAGGCGGTTTACATGACGGTGCTGAAACCGGGCGACACGCTGCTGGGCATGAACCTCGCACACGGCGGCCACCTGACGCACGGGCACCCGATGAACTTCTCTGGCAAGATGTACAACATTGTGCCCTACGGCGTGAAGCAGGACACGGAAACCATCGACTACGACGAGCTTGAAAAGCTGGCCATGGAGCACAAACCCAGGCTGATTGTTGCCGGCGCCAGCGCCTATCCGCGCATCATCGATTTTGCCCGTTTCGGAGAAATTGCCAAAAAGTCCGGCGCGCTGCTGATGGTGGACATGGCCCACATCGCCGGACTCATCGCGGCCGGGCTGCATCCCAGCCCCTTCCCGCACGCCGACTTTGTAACCACCACCACCCACAAAACGCTGCGCGGGCCGCGCGGCGGGGCCACCTTCTGCAAAGCCGAGCACGCCAAGGCGCTCGACAAAACGGTCTTCCCCGGCATCCAGGGAGGCCCGCTGATGCACGTGATCGCCGCCAAGGCGGTCTGCTTTCTGGAAGCGCTGCAGCCGGCCTTCCGCGACTATCAGAAACAGATTGTGGATAATGCCCGCGTGCTGTGCGAGACCATCGCCTCCAAAGGGTTCCGCATCGTCTCCGGCGGCACCGACAACCACCTGATGCTGGTGGACGTTTTCTCCAAGGGCGTCACCGGCAAGCTGGCGGAAAAGGCGCTCGAGCAGGCCGGCATCACCGTCAACAAGAACGCCATCCCGTTTGATCCCAACCCTCCCATGGTGGCCAGCGGCATCCGCGTGGGAACGCCCGCCGTCACCACCCGCGGCATGAAGGAAGCCGAGATGCGCAAGATCGGCGGCTGGATTGCCGAAGTGCTCGCCGACCTGGAAAATGAAACTCTGCTGGCGCGCGTCCGCAAAGAAGTGACCGCGCTGACGAACCAGTTTCCGCTGTATGAGAGCCGCCGGGCCGCGGTGGCCGGCCAGGTGTGATGCTCAGTTGGACCGCAGGATAGCTTCCGCGGCAGTGTAGCCGCTTTGGACGGCCCCTTCGATGGTTGCCGGCAGGCTGGTGTCCGTCCAATCCCCCGCAAGATAAAGACCGCGAACCGGGGTCACGGCCGCGGGGCGCAGGGCGTCCACCCCGACGCAGGGCGAGAAGGTGGCAAAGCGCTCCTTGATCACCAGGGAGTGCGTCAGCCTGGCGTCGCGCATGCCCGGAAGCAGAGTTCGGAGTTCCCGAAGCGCCGTCTCCCGCAGGTCTTCTTTCGACCGCGCAACATGATCGTGAGCGCCGCTCAGGACCAGCGACAGGAAGTTCTCACCGCTGCCCAGGATCTTGCCCTTGTTGAAGAGCCACTGGATGGTGGTGCCGCGCAAGCCCACAAATTCGAGGCCGGTTACAGGACGGTCAAACCAGAAATAGAGAGAAATGATGGGCGCCGGGTGCAGGTTGAGGATGCGCGAAAAGAAGGGATCGGAACCAACCGTACCCTCCGGAAGCAGCGTGGGCAGCACGTGCCACGGCACGGCGCTCAAAACAGTCTGCGCCTCGATGGCGGTGCCGTCGAGCAGTTTGACGCCGCTGCACTCGCCGTTCGATATCAGCAGCGACCGGACGTCGCGCCGCAGTTCAACGCTGCCGCCGCGGCGGGTGATCGCGCTCGCCGCAGCATCGGTATAACAGTCGCTCAGCCCAGTGCGCGGAATACCGAGGCGCGAATCGAGCGGAGAACTGAACAACGCCAGGCGCAGAACGCGATGGAACAGGAGAGCGGAAGTGATTTGCGGATCTTCATTCATGGCGGCAATACACACCAGGTCCCAAAAATTGCGCCGCAGGCTTTCCCGCTGGCCCAGGCTGGAGAGCCATTGCTCCACCGTAAGATTGTCCAGAGCGCCAGCCCTGTCCGCCGCGCCCTTAGCAGCGCGCAATGCCCTGCCCATCCGCAAAACGTCCATCTTTTCGCCGAAGGTGAAACTGTCGGACAAGCACACGCCGGTGAGCAGATGCCAGGGGGCAGGAAACACAGGACAGCGGAGCTCAGTGAGTTTCTTGTCGGCATCCAGAAAGCGGACGTGGAGTTGCGGATCAAAGGTGACCGTGTGAGTCGTTCCGATGGTTTCAAAAAACTTCAGGGTGGAATGGTAGCAGCCCATGAAGAGATGCTGGCCGTTATCCACAACGGAACCCGTGGCCGCGTCGCGAAAGGACCGGGCGCGCCCGCCGAGATACGGCTTCTGCTCGAGCAATCGGACTCGCCGGCCGGCTTCAGCCAGCGCCACACCCGCCGCGAGCCCTGCCAGTCCGCCGCCGATGATCAGAACGTCTTCAGGCATAAAACATCAGGAGGTTCATGGGAATATTTTTGCAGTGGCGCCTTCAAGGCGCCGGCGAACCCTTCGTCACGGGTGCCCCGAAGGGGCGGTAACCCGGATTGCTCACGATGCAGTAGGGCTTCGTGAAAGGGCACGACTTCAGTCGTGCCATTGGGAGCGTCTGAAAAGCTCCTATCGGGCTTCAGCCCTGGGCGGAACGATCCTGGTCCCGGAACCTTCAGCGGCTAAAGCCGCCTGCTTCGAACCGCCTCTTCGGCACGACTAAAGTCGTGCCCCTTCTCCCCTTTCACGGCAACATCCGCCGGTTCATAAATAGTCCCGGCTAACACTCACGCCCTCTTCCGCGGCGTCCGGTGTGAAGGGGCGCCGGGCTTTAAAGTAGAGCCGCACAAAATCGAACACCTTCAGTTTGGGCCGCCGTTCGAAGACGTCGTAGGCGGCGGCCTCGATTCCGGACAGTATCGACGTCCCCGTCAGCCAGGTCAGGCGAAGCTGGCGGCGAAGCTGCGGAACCACGCGCTCGGGCAGCGGCTTGCCGTTCTTGAACAGCTCCCAGGTCCGTTTGGCTTCAAGCGCCATCAGGCCGCGCCAGCGTTCTTCCATTCCGGAATCCGCCGGCGGGCCGTTTTCAAGCTTCCACCGCTTGAGGACATCCACGGAAAGGCCAAAGCGCTCCAGATCATCCAGCGGCAGGTAAACGCGGTCACGTTCGAGATCAATCCGCACGTCCTGCCAGAAATTCGTCAGTTGCAGCGCCGTGCAGATGTTGTCAGAAAGCGCGAAAAGTTCCGGGTCACGATGATCGAACAATTCCAGCATCAGGCGCCCCACCGGATTTGCGGAACAGGTGCTGTATTGGAGAAGCGATTCAAAATTCTGATGGCGGCTGACGGTGACGTCCATTTCGAAGGCGCGGAGCAGGTTGTCGAGGTTGGTCACGCTCAGTCGATGCTTCTGGATGGTGTCGCCCAGCGCCAGAAAGGTTGGATGGTCAGCTTCGCCCTCAGCGCAGGCGTACAGCCTGCGGCGCCAATCCGCCAGCGCCTCCAGCCTCCCCTCAACACCAGGCTCGTCGGCAAAGTCGTCGGCCGCGCGTGCAAAAGCATAAATGGCGGCCAGCGCGTCTCTCTTGTCTCGCGGTACCAGAAGCGAGGCGACCGGGAAATTCTCATAGCGGCGGCGCACCAACCGGCGGCACGCCGCATAGGCTTCTTCCAAACTCATCGGGTTCTTTTCAGCTGTCATCTGGGGGCTGAGGTATCTGCCTTATGTTAGCAACCCTTGAAAGTCACGCTCTGGTTCGCGCGCTTGAGTTCGCTGAGAAACTCGTGAAGTCCCGTAATTTGCTGGAGCATCCAGATCTTTCCGCACGTGTGCTTCACCTCTAGAAATTGGCCGGAGAACGCCTTAATCCGAACGATGTCTTGGGGTGCTACCGTCGTCCGTCTGAACGGGCCGGTGAATTTGATTAGACCGTCGCTCGCCACTTCGATGGTGTGCGGCATCGTGACTGTCCGATAGCCTGAGTAAAGGACCGCAGCAAGCCAAAACACAGAGAACCAGAGAGGCGGCCCCGACGCCGGGCTCCTGAGAGTCATGAGCAAGACAAAAACACCCACAACCAGAAACAGACAAGGGATGACCGCCACATAGAGCCAGTACATGAATTTGGAATCAACTGTGTACCGCTTCATGGAGCCTTCCAGGGGTGCCGACATTATGAGAACAGCGCCACTTGCTCGGGCTTGCCGCGATTCACTTTCTTTCAGGCCTCAACGGGCGGCGCATGAAGGCCGGAACGTCCAGATCGTCTTCTGAAATCTCCGGACGTGCCTTATCCTCTGCCTCTGGCGCTTCATCAGAGCCGGCTGCAGCCTTCTGCCGCCGCAACTTCACACTCTCCTGCACGGTTCGCAGCGCAGGCGAGATGCCGGCAAGCGGCTTGATGCCCATTTGCTCGGACTTGATTCCAGTGGCGATGACGGTCACTTTCACGGCGTCCTCCATCGATTCATCCAGGACCGCCCCAAAGATGATGTTGGCATTCTCTGCCGCGGACTGCTGGACGATGGAGGAAGCTTCATGGACCTCATGCAGAGTCAGATTACTGGAACCCGTGATGTTCAGCAGAATGCCCTGCGCCCCATTGATGGAAGCATCCTCCAGCAGGGGGCTCGCAATCGCCTGGTTCGTGGCATCGACGGCACGATTGTCCCCACGCCCGATGGCCGTGCCCATCACCGCGTATCCCATGCCCTCCATGATGGTCTTGATGTCGGCAAAGTCGCGGTTGATGATGCCGGTGATGGTGATGATATCGGAGATGCCCTGGACACCCTGGCGAAGAATATCATCGGCAATGCGGAACGCCTCGAAGAAGCTCGTCCCCTTGTCCACAAAGTCCATCAGGCGTTCATTGGGAATGCAGATGACGGTATCGACCGCCTGGCTCAGTTCAGAAAGCCCGTACTCAGCCTGGGCCATTCTCCGGCGGCCCTCAAACGCGAAGGGTTTTGTAACCACCCCGACCGTCAGCGCCCCCAGCTCCCGCGCCAGGCTCGCTACAATGGGAGCGCCACCGGTTCCCGTGCCTCCGCCCAGCCCTGCGGTCACAAACACCATGTCCGCTCCCTCAAGGGCTTCAACGATCTTGTCGGTGTCTTCGAGGGCGGCCGCGCGGCCGACGTCAGGATTAGCCCCCGCGCCAAGCCCTTTCGTCAGCTTTGCGCCCAGTTGGATCTTGAGGGGCGCCTTCGACATTTCAAGGGCCTGGAGGTCGGTGTTCGCCACCATGAACTCGACGCCTTCAACCTTGGCGGCTATCATGCGGTTGACGGCATTGCCGCCGCCGCCACCCACACCCAGCACCTTGATCTTGGCGCCGCGCCGTATGTTGTCAGAGAAATCCACCCGCAATTCTTCGGCATATCCATTGTCTGCCATAATTACTCCCAACCGTAAAGTTCGAGAATTCAGGAGAACATCAATTTCCCGGGCCCCGCAAAACTCCCCAGAGTTTGCCCATCAAGCCTTTGTTCTGGCGGTCCTGCATCAACCGCATCCGCTTGCCGTACGCCACCAGCCCCACCACCGTTGCGTACGACGGGTCAGGCAAAACCTCCTCCGAGCTCTCCATATTCATGGGATGGCCCACACGAACCGGCATCTCCAGCGCCTGTTCGGCCAGGGTGACAAAGCCGCCCAGTTTTGCGCCGCCGCCGGTCAGGACCACTCCGGCGCCCAGCTGATTCTCATGGTCCACCTGATCAATCTCGGCCTTGATCAACTCCAGCAACTCGACTGCACGCGGCTCGATAATTTCCCGCAGGCGGGCGTAATTCACAATGCGGGCCGGCCGCTCACCCACTCCCGGAACCTCCAGGGCTGATGATTCTCCCATTCCGGAATCCTGCCTGCCCCAGAGACGCTTGATCTTTTCGGCTTCCGGGATGGGCGTACGCAGCCCCACGGCAATATCATTCGTAAAGTGCTCGCCCCCAACAGGGATCGATGCGGTCAGGCGAACACTGCCGTGCTGGTAGATGATCAGGTCGGAAGAACCTGCTCCCAGGTCCACCAGCACAACTCCCAACTCCCGTTCGTCCGTGGTCAGGCAAGTCTCAGCACAGGCCAGCGGCTCAAAGACCGTTCCACTATCCGGGACCTCAATCCCCGCCCTGTTAACAGCAGTCACCACGTTTTGCCAGGCCAGGGTCGAAGCCGTCACCAGATGGACGTTGGCTTCGAGGTGCGTCCCCACCATCCCCAGCGGGTCGCGAATACCATCCTGAGAATCCAGCAGGAACTCCTGGGGCAAGACGTGCAGCAGTTCGCGGTCCGCAGGAATGGCAATGCCCTGCGCCGCACGGATGACCTGGCGAATATCCTCCCGCCCCACACCGTGCCCGCGATTGGCAATGGTGACGCCTCCGCGCGCATTAACGCCCCGGATATGCGATCCGCCAACCCCCACATAAGCGACATCGACAGGAACGCCCGCAGCCGATTCCGCCGCCTCTACGGCTTTCTTGATGGAAAGCACCGCAGCATCCAGATTAACGATCAAGCCCTTGCGCCATCCTTTGGATTCAGCTATTCCCAGGCCGGTGACTTCAAGTTTTCCGGACTCGGTGGGATAGCACACCATTGCACAAGTCTTGCTGCTTCCCAGATCAAGGCCAATCAATACCTGTTCTTTGTGCGCCAATGGTTTCCTAGGTCCCCTCTACCTTACCGGGAGCGTTGAAGCCAGTGGACTGGCCGCTCGTGGAATCCTGTCCCGCCGGGTTCACAACCACCTGGTTTCTAAAGCGTAAATCAACGGAATCAATTCTTGCATTCGTCTTGCGAAGCTGCGGGAGCACGGTCATCAAATTCTCAAACCGGGCCAGAAAACCGGCATTTCCAAAATACACAAGAAGGGTCTGGCCGCCCTGGACCAGGAGCGCCTTGAGATTACTCCCATCGCTCAAATCCACCTCTGAAACGACCCAGCCGGAGTTCGCCATCTTTTGAGACGTTTCCTGCATAAATTCCTGGTAGAGATTCAAACGCACCGCCCGGTCCGCGGGACTACCCTGAAAGTCCAGGCCCTTGACGATAGGAAAGTCAAAATGGCCTTTCTCCGGAGAATCCAGCAGAACGCCCTGCCGATCCACCATCTTGACCCGGCTTCCGACATCAACAAAAGCAACAGGAGCGCGCTCGGTAATGTAGACCACCAGTCTGTGAGGATAAGAGCGAACAACCGTGGACGACTGTACCCAGGGAATCGCTTCGACTCGCTTCTCTCTCTGGTCCAGCGAGCTGCTGAAAATGTTGCTCCCTTTCCTGGAGGCGCCGGCCTGCATGCCTAACGCTGCAAGGACTTCTTCCCGTGAAACGTAATGATTGCCTACCAGCGCCACGTCCGCCGGCGAGGCCACCTGGAAACGGGGCGAGTTCAGAAGATACGCACCCAAAAGGTACCCGCCTGCCCCCAGCGGAACCAGGACAAAAATGATGAGGCCCGCCCACCATATCAACCGCCGGATGCCCTGTGGGACCCGGCTTTGGCGCACCGCCACAGCGCGGGAACGCCGCATGTAAGGTGTTTCCGAAGAAGAATCCATCTCGCCGGGTACCCTATCCTTATTCATCCCAAACATGTCCGCCATCCTCCTCCGGCAACGATGTCCATTAGTGCCGGATCTGGCCAGCAATTCACGGGATGAGCAACTAGATCATTGGAGGCGTCGTCTCCAGGGAAACAGGTCCTGGGGGAAGCTCAGGGACAGGCCTCGATCCCCCATCTGGTGTAGATTGAGCCTGCGTCATTCGGATTTCATGCCCCCACCTTCATTAAGATTACGTCTTCACCGCGCCCGGACTCTCAATCCGGTTGTTGACGGCATTCGCCAGAATATTCGCGATCTTCCAAACGGGCCCGGCCCCGACCGTCAGCACCAGGTCGCCCGTGTGGAGATCCGCCAGGATCTCATTGGCTGCAGCTTCTCCCGATGCGGCATAGCGGGCGCGCGTCTGGCCGAGTTCACTCATTCTTTCCACGAGACGTTGCGAGGTAATACCAGGAATCGGCGCTTCGCTTGCAGGATAAATGTCGAGAACGTAAACCCGGTCACAACCATCAAAGCTTCGGGCAAATTCATCCATCAGGAATTTTGTCCTTGAATAACGATGAGGCTGGAAGATGACCCGAATTCGGCGCGCTCCGCCCAGCCTCGCTGCCTCAAGCGTGGCGATGATCTCCGTCGGATGATGGCCATAGTCATCAACAATCGTAATCCCATTAACATCCGCCTTGACCTGAAAGCGGCGGTCGGCCCCTTGAAAGGATTCCAGCCCCGTCCGAATCTGTTCCGGCTCAAGGTCGAGCTCGCGTCCTACCGCAATAGCGGCGAGGGCATTCTGGACGTTATGACGGCCGGGAATGTTCACCTTGAAGGACCCCAGCAACTTCCCATCCTGAGCCACATCAAAACTCGATCCGCCCGATCGTAATTCCAGATCGCGCGCCGTAACGTCAGCACCTGCCTGGATCCCATAAGTCACCACCCGCCTCCGCAAGCGCGGCAGCACCGCTTGCATGGCTGTTCGCCAGGGAGGGTCCATACAGGCAATGACAGCTCCGTAGAAAGGGACCTTGTTCATGAAAGAAACAAACGACTCCTGGATCTCTGCCATGTCGCCATAATGATCCAGATGCTCGCGATCGATATTAGTGACAACGGCCAGGGTCGGCAGCAGATAGAGAAAGGAGCGGTCGCTCTCGTCGGCCTCCACCACCATCAGTTCGCTTTTCCCCAGCCTTGCACTGGAGCCAAAAGCGTCCAGACGGCCGCCCACCACGGCTGTTGGATCCAGGCCGCATTCTGATAGCATGACGGCCACCATGGACGTTACAGTTGTCTTTCCGTGTGATCCGGCAACGGCCACGCAAAATTTCAGCCGCATCAATTCCGCCAGCATTTCGGCGCGGGGAATCACCGGAATTTTCCGGCGCGCCGCCTCGATGATTTCAGGATTCATCACCGACACGGCCGATGAAACTACAACCACCTCAGCATCGCCGACATTTTCCGCCGCGTGCCCGTCTGCAATTCGCGCACCCAGTTGGCTGAGGCGCTCCGTCACAGGAGTCCCTTTAATATCTGAGCCGGAAACACTGAAACCCAGATTGAGCAGAACTTCGGCAAGCCCGCTCATACCGATGCCGCCAATGCCGACAAAATGAATTTTTCGAACCTTTCCAAGCATAGCCAGTTCTTTCAACCTGTTTTTGCAGGCTTCAGCAGCAGTCTGCCGCCTTTACGTTTGCGCTGAGGTCCTCCAGCAAATCTGCGATGCGGGCCGCAGCCTGGGGACTTGCCAGACTTTTGGCCCGCTGCTCCATCCCGGTCAGCTTGCCACGTTCACCCAGCAAATTCATAACGCAGTCCACCAGCCGGGCCGGCTTCAAGTCTTTCTGCTCGATCACGCAGGCGGCTCCGGCGCGTTCAAGAGCTTTTGCATTGTGCAACTGGTGCTGGTCCGTGGCGGAGGGGTAAGGAATCAGGATGGAAGCCTTGCCAGCAGCCGCCAATTCAGCCACCGTGGTGGCGCCCGCGCGGCAAACAACCAAATCCGCCCGAGAAAAGGCTTCTACGATATTATCGATAAATGCGCACACCTCAGACCCAGACCCTTGGTTGCCGTAAGCAGCCTTCACAGCATTATAGTCTGCCTCGCCGGTCTGATGGATAAAACTAAGGGTTCCAGTCCCATGCGACCTGAAAAGGGGCTGGCTCTCCACCAGGCACTGGTTCAACGCCCGCGCTCCCTGGCTGCCGCCTACAACCAGAATTGTGTAGGGAGGTTTGTGGGTTTTGGGTTCCACCGCATAGAACTCCTGGCGGACGGGGTGTCCTGTGAGCCGGCCTTTGGACCCATAGACCTCAAGTGAAGATTCAAACCCCACGGCAGCCAACCGAACCACCGGCGCCAGAATCCGATTGGTAAAACCGGGGACTGCGTTCGGCTCGTACAGCAAGGTTGGAATCCCTGCAAGAGCCGCTTCCAGCATCACCGGGCCGGAAATATACCCGCCAATTCCCAGAACCACACCGGGCCTCAGCCGGTAGAGAAGCCTTGCCGCCTCGAAGGCGCTGCGCGGCAGCCGGGCCGCATTCAGCACCCGCTTCCATCCGGAAATGCCCTTAAGGCCTGCGCCATGGATCGTCTCCAGCCGATAGCCGGCCGGAGGAATCACGCGCGATTCAAGTCCCCTGCCCGTTCCCAGGAACACCGTCTCATACCGCACCCCTCCTGGACCCGAAACGTCAGAACGCCGGCGCATCTCATCCGCCACGGCAAGCGCAGGGAATATGTGGCCCCCGGTACCACCCGCTGCCATAAGGATGCGGACTTGACGACGCGCTGTTGACCCGGCTACGGGTTCCAGAGGCTGCTCCTTTTCAAGAATTGATTCACTTTGACAGTACATTCAAGAAACCTTTGCCGAAATCGCCCCACGCCGCTAGCTGGTGTTCTGGGATATGTTCAAAAGGATCCCTATGGCCAGCATCGTCATCACCAGCGAAGATCCTCCATAACTGATGAGTGGAAGGGGAATTCCCTTGGTGGGCAGCAGCCCGATCACCACGCTGATGTTCACCAGCGCCTGCCCGACAACCATCACGGTGATTCCCACGGCCAGCAGGCGTCCAAAATCGTTTGAACAGCGCGCGGCTGCCCGGAGCCCCCGCCACAGGAACACGCAGAACAATGCGATCACCAGGACCGCCCCGATAAAACCAAGCTCCTCACTGATCACGGCGAAAATAAAATCGTTCTGGGGCTCAGGCAGAAAAAAGAGCTTCTCCTTGCCTTCCATGAGCCCCAGTCCTGCGATCCCACCCGTGCCCACTGCGATGTACGACTGGATGATCTGAAAACCAGCGCCCAGGGGGTCGGAGTAGGGGTGCAGAAACGCTGTGATGCGCTTCGCCCTGTACCCGGTATCGAAGATCAGAAAAATCAGCATCGGAAACGCCGCCAGCATTGCGTAACCAAAGTAGACCAGCCGGAGGCCGGCAACGAAGAGCATGGCCGCGACGATCATGCAGAGGGCCAGCGCGGTCCCAAAATCGGGCTCCTTCAGGATCAACAGACCATCGATGCCAACCACCAGCGCAATCGGCAGCAAGGTGCGCTTCCAGTCTGCGATTTCGCCCTTGCGCATTTCCAGAAATGAGGCAAGGAAAATAACAATAATGACTTTTGCCAGCTCTGAAGGCTGAATCATCACCTTGCCCATGTGTAACCACCGGTGCGTGTTATGGACCGGCGACTGGAAAAGTGCCACTAATAACAATAAAAGCTGGATGGCAAGCGCCGGGAAAATGACGGTGGGTTTGGCGAGACGGCGGTAATCAAAATTCATCATGATCACCATCAACACCAGTCCGATGATCGCCCAGAATCCCTGCCGGAAAAGGAAGTGGTAACTTGACCCAAACCCTTCCTGGGCAATCACCGCGGAAGCGCTGAACACCATGATGAGCCCGAAAAGGAGCAGGATCACCACCGTCCCGAAAAGCACTCTGTCAGTCTGGAGTTGTCGCGCCATCAGCCGCTATTTCTCCTTATGAGCCCGCGAACGTCTTCTGGAATTGGTTTTCGGGGATGCTTTTTTCCCGGTATCCACGCCTCGTCCGCCGGTTTGTGTCCCGCTGCGAACTTCATAGGCAAACGACTCGTCCTCAACCGTCTCGACCGGAGCCAGGTCATCCTCATCCAGAAGGAAATCATCTGCGCCTTCCTCCGAATTCGGCAAGCCCTGTGCGGACGCTTCCTCGGCGCTGACTTCAAAAACGTATTCCAGCTCTCGCGGCGCGGTCAGCACCAGAGGCTCAGCGCCCGCGGCATTACGGACCGGCTTCTCCCGGCAGCCGTCCTTCTGGTCCAACGGTCCTTCCGAGGTCCCGGATGGTGTCGTGATGGCCTGTTGCACGGCCGCCTCCCCGGCAGTTTGAACCGCAGGAGCCGAAACCGGCTCTGCCCGATGGGTTGTTCTGCCGCTGGGCTTCCTGGAAATTTCTTCCGCCAGACTTTCAACCAGCGCCTTGAATACATGCCCGCGGTGTTCGAAATTCTCAAACTGATCGAAGCTGGAGCAAGCCGGCGCCAGCAACACCACGTCGCCGGGCCTTGCGCTCCTGGCAGCCGTCCTCACGGCCGTCTCCAGATCCCCGGCTTCAACAATCTCCACAGCGCCGGTCAAATCACGGACGATTTGCTCCCGGGCCGCTCCAATCACCAGAACTTCTCGCACACGGTCCTTCATCAAACTTCTCAGGGGGGTGTAAGGCGCACCCTTATCCTTGCCTCCCAGAATCAGGTGCACGCCCTTCTCAAACGTGGAAAGTGCTTTGGCGGCTGCGTCAACGCTTGTCGCCTTGGAGTCATTGTAAAAATCCACTCCGCGAATTTCGCGCACGAACTCCAGCCGGTGTTCCACCCCGGTGAACCCCCGGACTGCTCTCCGGATGGAAGTAAAGTCCGCTCCCAGAACACAGGCGGCAGCGGCAGCGGCGAGCACGTTTTCCAGATTGAAATCGCCCAGCAGCCGGACGTCGCTGGTCCGCATCACCGCGGCTTCCAGGTTTTGAACCCGGTAGAGGACAGTCCCGCCCGAAACGAGAACACCGTTTGGGATCTCTCTTCGCCGGCTGAAAAAAACCTTCCGGCTGCGGATCGACGGCGCAAGTTTCATCACGTTCTCATCGTCCGCATTGAGGATGGCGTAATCGTTCGGCGTCTGGTTGCTGAAGATTCTGGCCTTCGCTGCGACGTAAGCTTCAAAGTTCGGATGGCGATCCAGATGGTTCGGGCTCAAGTTCAGCAGGGCCGCCACATGCGGACGGAACGATTGGATGGTCTCAAGCTGAAAACTGCTCAATTCTGCCACGATGAAAGCCGCGGGAGGATCGAGATCGACCGCGGAAAGCAGCGGCACTCCAATGTTGCCGCCCACAAACGTGGAAAAGCCAGACTCCTCCATCATCCTTCCCAGCAGTGTCGTGGTGGTGGTCTTGCCGTTGGTCCCCGTAATGCCGGCCAGTTGCCCATCGAGGAACCAACTGGCTACTTCGATTTCCGGAACCACAGGAATTCCCTTTTGCCTGGCCAGGTTCAACACGGGCAGGTCCGCAGGCACTCCGGGACTGATGACAATACAATCCTGACGCAGGAAGGTCGATTCCCTGTGCGAACCAAGTTCGAGTCCCACCTTCCGGCTGAGCAGCTCCGGAATCTCCTTTGGAAACGCCTCGGGCCCCCGCATGTCGGTCCCGGTGACCACCGCTCCATGGTCGCTTAGCCAATGGGCGGCTGCCACGCCGCTCCGCGCCAGTCCCACCACCAGCACATTCTTTCCACGAATATCCATCAGGACTGCCTCTCTGGCCGCCCATGTCCGTTGCGGCGGAAGTGGGCCTCCAGGATTTCCGAAACCACAACCGAAAGGGACCTTCGCGTCTGCCGCGCCAGACGCCGGGCCGTCTGCAACGCCTTGCGGTCAAGCGTCAGGCTTACTCGTGTCGGGTTGCGAAAGGATTTTGGTCTTCCCATCGATTATTTACGCGCATTTTATGCGCATAAATTCCTTTCGTCAAATATTTACCGCCTAACGGAGCTTCAGGGTGGTCAGCGCAAACAAGGCGCAAATCAGCGCTGCGATCCAGAAGCGAGCGATAATTTTCGATTCCTTCCAGCCCTGCAACTCAAAATGATGGTGAAGGGGCGCCATCCTGAAGATGCGCTTCCCGCGGAGTTTGAACGAACCCACCTGGAGAATGACCGAAAGCGCCTCAATCACAAAAATGCCGCCGATGAACGGCAGCAGGAGTTCCTGCTTGATAATCACGGCCACGGCGGCCACGGCACCTCCCAGCGAAAGGGAACCCACATCGCCCATAAAAATCTCCGCCGGGTATGCGTTGTACCAGAGGAAGCCGAGGCTGGAACCGACCATCGCACCGCAGAAGATCGTCAATTCCGCAGCCTGCGGCAGGTGTTCGATGTCCAGGTAGGCCGACCACACAGCGTGGCCGGAGACGTACGTCAGCACCGTCAATGCCGACGCCGCCACAACCACGCAGCCGATGGCCAATCCGTCCAGTCCGTCCGTCAGGTTAACGGCATTGGACGATCCCACCAGGATGAGCACCACAAAAGCGACAAACGGCAGGAACGCGAGCGGATAAGTCCACGAATTGTGGAGCAGCGCCTGAATCGTAAAACTGGGATGAATGCGCTTGAAAAATGGAAAGACGATGGCAGTGGAGTAGAAACCCCACGCCGTCATCGCCACCAGGATCATGCCAAAAACGAAGCTGACCAGAATCTGCAGCATGAATTTGGTCCGTGCCGTCAGCCCAAGATTGTTCCGTTTTCGCACCTTCTGATAGTCATCCCAAAAGCCAATGCCGGCAAAAGCCATGGTCACTCCAATGGCCAGCCAGATAAACGGATTGCTGAGATCGGCCCAAAGCAGGGTGGGAATAACAATGCAAAGGTTAATCAGAACACCGCCCATGGTAGGCGTCCCGGCCTTGGCATGGTGCGCCTTCGGCCCGTCCTCCCGGATGAACTGGCCGATCTGGAATTGCTTGAGCTTCCGGATGACGTAAGGTCCCAGAAACATGGAAAGGAAAAGTGCGGTCAGGCTTGCATACGCGGTCCTGAAAGTGACGTACCTGAAAAGGTTAAAGAGGTGAAACTGAACGTGAAATTGCTGGTAAAGGTAGTAAAACATGAATCTCTATCAGACCATTCTCTCCGGAACCTCGCGGCATGCACCAGAAGGATGCTCCATTGACTTTGCCAGCAATTCCGTGACCCTTTCAAGATTGACCCCGCGCGAACCCTTAACCAGCACCACATCGCCCGGCTCAAGAAGACTTTCGCAATACCGGGCGGCCTCCGGCGCACTCGGAAAGAACACCGCTTTGGTAATGTCCATTCCCGCCTCCAGCGCGCCCTCGCGGATAAATCGGGCATCTCCCTGGACGGCGACAAGGCCGTCAATGCCGCATTCCACGGCCTTCCGGCCAATTTGGCGGTGCCATTCCGGCGAGGTTGGACCCAACTCCAACATCTCGCCGGCCACCACAATCCGCCGTTTTGCTCCTGTCCACCCGGCGAGTGTTTCGATCATGCGTTCCATCGCCCGGGGGTTTGAGTTGTAGCAGTCATTCAGCACCGTAATGTTCCCGGGCAGTGTAAGTATTTCAGAGCGCTGCGCCAAATTTGTAAAGGCCGCGAGCGCCGGCCCCAGGTGTTCGGCCTCCAGCCCACACGCGATTGCTGTGGCCAAGGCAGCCAGGGCGTTCTCAACATTGTGAGCGCCGGGCAATGGAACCGTAAATTCGCCTTCAATACCCGGCCCGGAAAGTAGAAAACTGCTTCCTCCTTTATACGGCAGGACGTTCGTCCCTCTGAACAAAGATCCCTCGCTCAAACCAAAGGTCACCACGTTGCCGTCAAACCCCTCGGCAAATTTCCTTACGCGCCCGTCATCAAAGTTCAGGACGGCCGTAGCTTTCCTGTTACCATGGCCGAGGTTTTCGATCAGTTCCCTTTTTGCCCTGGCAATCGAATCCACCGAATCGAAAAACTCCAGATGGACAGGTGCAACGTTTGTCACCACGCCCACATCCGGCTCTGCAATCCGGGCCAGGCGGGCAATCTCACCGGAGGCCGACATCGCCAGTTCCACCACTGCCACTTCATGCAAGGACTCCAACCCCAGCAAAGTCAGCGGAAGTCCATAATGGTTGTTGAGATTCCCGTGCGACTTGTGGACACGGAAGCGGGTGGCCAGAAGCGCGGCAATCATTTCTTTGGTGGTTGTCTTTCCCATGCTTCCAGTAACGGCAACCACGCGGCCGCCCCATTGCCGCCGAACGTAGCGGGCCAGGCCCTGCAAAGCCTCCGTTGTGTCCGCGACCGGAATCAGTTGCGGGTGAAGCGACGCCGGAAGCCTGCCACGGAAACTGCGTTCCACAACCGCACCGGAAGCGCCGAGTTCGAGCGCGGAAGTGACATATTCGTGACCGTCAAGTCGCTGGCCACGAATGGCAAAAAAGAGCTGGCCGGGTTCCATGCGGCGCGAATCAATCGTATAGCCTTTGACGACACGATCAGAGACGGGTTCCCCGGAACCCAGAACTTCAGCCACTTTTGCCAGTGGCAAAATCATAGTTCCCAATCCTTATGCCCCACGGAAATGCAACTCCAGCCCGGGCCATTCATCAGCCGGCTGATGTTGCCGCGAAAGACGAATTCCGTGAAAGGGCCCGACTTTAAAAGACGAATTCTGTGAAAGGGCACGACTTTAGTCGTGCCGTCAATGCGCCCCATTTGACCCGGCTTTAGCCGCTGAAAATTCCGGCGCCATGAGCGTCGGTCCAGGGGCTGAAGCTCCTCAACCCATCTCTTGCCGATCCTAACGGCACGACTAAAGTCGTGCCCTTTCACGGGCCCACTCCTTCATGAATCATCCGGCGTGGCTGGTTGGGGTTCACCTGACGTGCATTCCCCGGCGCCGTCAGTCATCGTTACTGAAGCCCATCTCACGCAGTACCCGTCGCGCCACCTCGCGATCGTCAAACGGCACAGTCTGGTCCTTCAACACCTGGTAGGTTTCATGCCCTTTCCCCGCCAGGACGACGATATCGCCCTCGCGGGCTTCGGACAGCGCCTTCCGGATGGCTTTTTCGCGGTCAACCTCTGTGATGTAGGGCTTGCTGGTCCTTTGCAATCCCACCAGAACATCGTTCATGATCAGAATCGGGTCTTCGCTCCGGGGATTGTCCGAGGTCAATATCGCCAGGTCACACAAGCGGCCGGCGATTTCTCCCATCAGGGGCCGCTTCGTGCGATCGCGCTCGCCTCCGCATCCAAAGACCACAATCAGGCGGCCTTTTGCAAGTTCACGCGCGACCTCAAGCACATTCCGCAGGGCGTCATCGGTGTGAGCGTAGTCGACCACCACCAGAAACGGTTGCCCTTCGTCAACTTTCTCAAAGCGGCCGGGTACCGCCCTCAAACTGCGGATTCCCGACTGGATTTTTTCTGCCGGGATTCCCACACCCAATGCGGTGGCGGTTGCCGCCAGCACGTTCATCAGATTCGCCCGTCCCAGCAACCCCGATTCAACTTCCAGATCACCCATGGGGGTGGTGAGGGTTGCCGATAATCCTGAAAGGTCCTGCGCGTAACGCTTCACACCCACGTCAGCTTTGGATTCCATCCCGTAGGTCACCCGGCGGGGGTTCGGTATGGCCAGCAGGCGGCGGGCCCACTCGTCGTCAACATTGATCACCGCCAGTTCCGGCGGGGGAATTCCCAAGCCTTCAAAAAGTTTCTGCTTGGCCGCGAAGTAGTGCTCAAAGTCATGGTGATAGTCCAGATGGTCGCGCGTGAGATTGGTGAACACCGCAACCGAAAAGTGCATTCCCCAAACCCGCTCCTGTGCCAGAGCGTGCGAGGATACTTCCAGGATCGCAGCGCCCGCTCCGCTGGCGGCCAGCTCGTGAAAATAGGCCGCAAGTTGCAGCGATTCGGGTGTCGTATTGGAAGCGGAAATGACGTGTGTGCCCAGCCTGTATTCGACCGTGCCGAATAACCCCGTCCGGGTTCCTGCAGCTTCAAATATGCTGTTGAGAAGGTACGCGGTGGTGGTCTTTCCGTTCGTTCCTGTGATGCCAATCAACTGCAGCTTGAGGTCGGGGTCGTCGTAAAATCTTCTGGCAGCTTCTGACAGGGCCCGCCGAATCTTCCTGACTCGCACCCACTGCGCCGCGAGACCCCCGGGAGCCTCACGCTCACTGACAATCGCGACTGCCCCTCGCCGGACGGCGCCTTCGACAAACAGATGGCCGTCAGTCTTTTCACCTTCGATGGCGAAGAAAACGCATCCCTTGTCCGCCCGCCGGGAATCGAAAGCAAGCGAGGTGACTTCGGTGTTCCGGTCCACCCCCGTTTCGACAGGCTGGACCCTTTCGAGGAGCTCGCCCAATTTCATGCTTCACTCGCATTATAGCACCGGCGCATTCTCGAGCCGGCCCTCGGCAGTTTGTATTTGCCGCTCGTGCAATACTGAAACCTTTTCCGAAGAAGTAGCGCCGCCGTCCCGGCGGCATTTTCATTGCCGGCAAGATGCCGGCGCTACGAGATTAAAGCTTTCCGGTACCACGTTTGTAGCGCCGCCGTATCGGCGGCTTTTTCATTGCCGGCAAGATGCCGGCGCTACGAAATTAAAGCTTTCCAGGGGAACTCCTGCGAAGGTCACGCACGGCGCTCAGGTGAACAAACACCCAAAGCACCGCCAAAATAACGGCAAACCCGCCGAGCAACGTACTCCCAACTGCCTGGATATCGAGCGTCGGCATCGTTTTACCTCCTCGCTACTGCTGGCTTCCTGCAACGCTGCAGCAAACCTGCTGGGCAAACCGGACCCAGACTCTGCTGTCAGCATGTACACTCGTACCGGCTGGAGGTTCCTGCTGGACGGCTAGTCCTGAACCTGACATCTGCATCTCCAGGCCCAGCGCCTGGCATTCCTCGGTCACACGGCGCGCCGAAAGGCCGGTGAAATTGGGGACCACCAGCAAGGGCTTTTCATCCAGAAGCACGGTCCCGCTTGACGGCAAACTCGTTGACGGGGAAAAGGAAACGGGTTCCACAGGGCGAGTGGCAGCTCCGACGGAATCAGAGATGATTGGAGGGTGGTCCGCAAATCTTTTCCGTTTCTGGTCCGGAAAGTCAGCGGAGCGGGAGGCTATCTGAATAGAGTCGGAAGGGTTGTCTTGCGGAACATTCAGGTAACGCAGTGTCTGTTCTGCGATAGACTTCCACGCCGGAGCTGCCACTTCTGCCCCATAGATTGCTCCAACCGGTGTGTCGATAACCACCAGAATGGCTACGGCCGGCTTTTCAACAGGAGCGAAACCCATAAAAGAAGCTACGTAATCCTTGTGGGAATAATGGCCGGTGGCGTCCACTTTCTGCGCCGTGCCCGTTTTCCCCGCCGAAGTGTAACCCGGCAACTGCGCCGCCACTCCGGTCCCGTGTTCTACCACGCCAGCCAGCAGCTGTCTCATCGTCCTGGCTGTTTGCTCGCTCATCACGCGGCGGCCGAGACCTGGAGACAACTCACCGCCGTCGGGCTCATTACCGATGTCCCGCACAATCCGGGGCTGGAGCATAACGCCCCCGTTGGCGACGGCTGAATAAACACGGATCATCTGCAAGGGGGTGACGCCCACGCCCTGCCCGATGGCAAGCTGGCCAATGGAAACGCCCGACCAGCGCCGCGGCGGCTCCAACAGGCCGTCTTCTTCTCCCGGCAGGCCGACATCGGTTTTGGCGTCAAATCCGTAATTTATAATGTGGCGGTAAAACCGTTCTTCACCCAGGCGTAGCGCAATTTTCACGGCGCCGACATCGCTCGAGTGCATTAACACCTGGGCCAGGGTCAGCGGTCCCTTGCGCTCAAATGGAAGCAGGTCGCGAACGTCATGGATGATTCGGCCGCCCAGCTCGATCTGGCCCATCTGGCAGTCGATCAGGTCGGTTGGCTTGGCCAGATGTTCGTCAATGGCCGACGCGACAGTCACAGTCTTGAACGTCGAACCCGGTTCATAAATCCATCCAACCGCCCTGTTGATACGATCTTTCGGCGGATACTTCTGGTAATCATTGGGATTAAACGTCGGCTCGTTGGCCATCGCCAGGATTTCGCCGGTGTGGGGGTCCTGGACGATCACCGTGCCCCCGGCGGCATGGTACTTCTTGACGGTCAGTTCCAGCGCCCTTTCAGCAATGTACTGGATGTCGTCGTCGATGGTCAGCACAAGGTTCTTGCCCGGCTCTCCACGCCACTCGGTGGAGCGGAACGAGTGATGCTTGGCGTCTGTGCTCAGCAGGACTTTCCCTGGAAGCCCTCGAATCTGCCGGTTGTATTGGTATTCCACCCCACCCAGGCCATTGTCATCCATCCCCACGTAACCAATCGCAGTGGCGGCCAGATCGCCGTCCGGGTAGAAGCGTTTCATTTCCTTCTGGAAATAAATTCCCTGCAGGTCCAGGTCACGGATGCGGGTGGACTGCTGCGCCGTAACCTTCCGCTTGACCCAGCAAAAAGTGCTATGGGCCCTGAAGCGCGCCTCCAAGTCTTTCGCGTTGAGATTTAGAATTGGAGCGAGCAGTTTAGCCTCCATGGAGGAATCAGGGATATTCGAGGGAACCGCATACACCGAGTCCACGGCCAGGCTCACTGCCAGCGGGTGCATCTTCCGATCGTAGATGCTCCCTCGTTTCGGAGCGATTTCCACGGTTCGCTGCTGCTGATGGTCGGCGCGTGCCAGCAGCTCCACGTACTGAATAATTTGCAGGTCGTATAAACGCAGGAAGATGGCCAGCACCCAGACCATGAATATTCCAGCCAGGAGCAGGCTCCTCTTGGCTCCAACCGGTTTCACCCCTGATGGGGATGACTTCAGCCTCTTGTGCCGTACCATCTACCTCCCATTGGGAATTTCAATCTGGGATTCTACGTTTCTCGCAAATTCCCTGGTTGAGGGCCGGGAATGAAGGTCCGAGGGGTCCCCCACCTGGATGATCTGGTTCGGCTTTGGAGGCGCAAGGCCCAACTCAGACCGGGCGAGCGTGTCGATCCGCTGGGGATCGCTCAACGAGGCAAACTGGACTTTCAAGGTATGGTTCTGTTCCACCATTTCCGCCTGGTCCTGCTTCAGCTGTTGGATCATGTAGCCGTAACGTACGCACTCAAAGTGCTGCCAGGCAAAAAGCATGATGAAAAGAAAAGCCAGAGCGCCCAGGACCAGCAGGCTGAAACACTCCCGGCGCTTCTCGTGATCAACTTCACGCTGCAGGCGGGAATTATCGATATGTTTTACGAAATAGATTTCCGGATACGGAGCACGGCCCGCAACAGGCTCGCTCCGAGGACGGCGTTTCGAACCGGGAAGACTTACTGCAACCGTAGCCATGATCCTCTTCTCTCAAGCAGCGCGGCGTCCTTTGGAACCCTCTTGCGGTGCGGTGGGTTCGGGAACCGCGGGCGATACGCGTCAGGTGCTTTGCAGCTTCTCCGCCGCGCGCAGCTTGGCGCTGCGCGATCGCGGATTTTCTCGAATCTCTTCAGGAGTCGGCCGCACGACGTGTTTGGTCAAAACGCGCATCCGTTCCTCGCGTTGAAGGTCCAGGAACGCATGTTTGACCAGCCGGTCCTCCAGCGAATGGAAGCTGATCACAACCGATCGGCCTCCTGTCGCAAGGACACCCGAAAATCCGGCAAGAAACTCCTGCAGATTTTCCAGCTCGCGGTTAACGGCCAGTCGCAACGCCATAAAGGTGCGCGTTGCAGGATGAAGGTGGTGGAGGCCCGCCCGGGAGGGGATAGCTCGCATGACCACCTGCGCCAGCTCGGTGGTTGATCGAATCGGACGGGCCTTCATAATTGCTCGCGCGATACGGCGCGAGTGGCGCTCTTCCCCAAACTTAAAAATCACATCCGCCAGTTCACGTTCAGACGAGCGGTTGACAATTTCGGTTGCGGTCAATTCCCCGCCACCCATTCTCATGTCCAGGGGTCCCGGCAGGGTGAAGCTGAAACCCCGGCCGGCATCCTCAAGCTGCATAGAACTCAAACCCAGATCGGCCAGAATACCGTCCACCGGCGGCAAACCGCTGGCAGCGTGCAGGGCGCGAATATCAGCGAAATTCCCTTCCATCAGGATCAGCTTTCCGCCGTGGCCGCCCAGGCGCTTTCGAACAATGTTGAGCGCCTGAGGGTCACGGTCGATCGCCAGCAGTCTTCCCTGTCCCCCTTGAAGCACACGAAGGATCTCTTCTGAGTGCCCCCCTGCCCCCACGGTTGCGTCAATGTAATGGCCATCAGTTCGAACATTCAAAAACTCCGTCGCTTCCCGCAGCATGACGGGATGGTGGAGCTCGAATTCATCCATCTAAATGCCAAGATCGCTCAAAGCCTGCATGTCATCATCCGTCAGCGGATTGTCACCAAGGTGCGAACGGAACCGGTCCATATTCCAGACATCGAGATAGTTGAGATAACCAATCACCGCGACCTCGCCTTGCATGCCGGCGGATTCCCGCAGCAGCGACGGAACCAGGATCCTTCCCTGTGAATCCATCTGCACCGCCTGGCCCCAGTAATTGACCCGGTCCAGTAGTTTCCTCTTCGACTTGTTCATCGAAGGAAGCGTCGCAAGCTTTTCCTCGATGCCCCTCCACACGGAGAAGGGGTAGACTCGAACAGACTGGCCGTCGAGACTGGTCACATAAAAATCATGGCCAAAAGTGACCTCCAAATGAGACTTGAAGCTGGTGGGAATCTTCACCCGCCCTTTGGCGTCCACCGTCGCTGGGTAATTTCCTCGCAGCATGGAAGTACCAAAAAACCTTCAAGAAATCAGTCGATCGGGCCACTCATCAACATTTTCTACCACTTTCGACCACCTAAGACCACCAACTGTATATGGGGCCTGACCGGTTGTCAAGCGATTTTTCAGTAGATTAGAAGGATTTAGAATTTGGTTGTGGATTGCACTATCAGCTGGGGCGAAAATGGATTTCGCTCACAACCTGTACGGCAGGTCAGGTAATGCGAATTTCCGTTGATGGCAGGGCTGGCGCCGAAGCGGTTTATAGCCTCGGGAAATTGTGTTCAATTTTGACACACTTTCCCTTCCCTCTAGCGGATCGGGAGCATTTGGAAACACTGTTTCTGCCGTCACCGCGCTCGTGCCAGGAAGCGCAGGCGCACATAATCCACGGTCCATCTGCCTTCGGCATCACAGAGCGCCGGACGGAGCAAGCCCACAACCTCGTCGAGAGCGCCAGAGCGCTCCTGTGGAGGAAGGGCCTGGAAGAATGGCCCCGCAAAAGTCTCGAGCCAACCGCGCATGTCTGTTGGAAGGATGACGGGACGAGGAAATGGCTCGATCGAATCCACCTGGAATCCGGCGGCCTCCAGCTTTGCCCGATATTCGTCTGTTGTGGGAAAGTACCAGGGGTTCAGAAAGGCGGCGTCTTGAACACCGTGGCGGGTGAGAACCGCGAGCAGGGCTACCGTTATGGCCGCACCATTTCCGTGGCCTCCCAACTCCCCGGCGAACCGGCCCCCGGGCTTAAGCGAGCGCCTCACACCTTTTAAGACAGCGTCCGGATCGCGTTTCATCCAATGGAGGGCGGCGTTGGAGAAGGCCGCGTCGAATTCAGCCTCAAAGGTCAGGGCAAAGGCATCGGCGAGGCGTGCGTCAATGCCTCGCTGTCTTGCAGCCGCCACCATATCCGGCGAACCGTCCACGCCAACCACCGCAGCTCCCGCTTCGATGATTCTGGCAGAAAGCACGCCGTCGCCACAACCAACATCCAGAATACGTTCGCCCGGCTGCGGATTCAGCAGGCCAAGAACGGGCAGGCCGAGCAAGGGGACGAAGGGTGCGTGCTCAGCATAACGATCGGGTTTCCACTCCTGCGCCACTTCGCCGCCCGTGCTTTACGCCGCTCTTGATGGTGAAGGCTCAGCCTTCCTGCTCATACTGGCGCTTCAGCCGCGCGGTCACAGCAGGATCGGCAAGGGTTGTGGTGTCGCCCAGAACTCTTCCCTCGGCGATATCACGCAGCAGGCGCCGCATGATTTTTGCGCTTCGTGTCTTGGGCAATTCCGCCGTAAAAAAAATGTCATCCGGACGGGCAATAGAGCCGATCTTTTTGACAACGTGCTGTTTGAGTTCGTCTTTCAGCTCGTCACTGGCCTCGATCCCTTCCTTCAGCGTCACGAAGCCGGCGATGCCCTGGCCTTTCAACTCGTGGGTCTTTCCGATCACGGCGGCTTCAGCCACAGAAGGATGGTCCACCAAAGCGCTTTCAACCTCGTAGGTTGAGATGCGATGCCCGGCCACATTCATCACGTCATCCACCCGGCCCAGCAGCCAGAAATAACCGTCTTCGTCGATCTTGGCACCGTCTCCCGTAAAATACTTGCCCTCGTAGCGCGACCAGTACGTCCGGACATAACGGTCGGGATCGCCGTAAATCGTGCGGAACATGGCGGGCCACGGTCTGGTCAATGCGAGGTATCCGCCCCCACCGGGGCCAACCGGCTGGCCTCGATCATCCAGCACTTCGGCCTCGATACCCGGGAACGGCCGGGTTGCAGAGCCGGGCTTGGTGGCGGTAATTCCCGGCAACGGGGAAATCAGAATCATGCCGGTTTCAGTTTGCCACCAGGTATCAACAATCGGGCAATGCTCCCGTCCGATATTCTGGTGATACCAGATCCACGCTTCCGGATTGATCGGCTCGCCGACCGTGCCAATCAACCGCAGCGAGGAAAGGTCATATTTGGAAGGCCATTCCGTACCCCAGCGCATAAAGGCACGAATGGCGGTGGGCGCCGTATAAAAAATGTTGACCTTGTACTTCTGGACAATGTCCCAGAAACGGCCGCGGTCAGGGTGGTCGGGACTTCCTTCGTACATCAGGGTGGTGCAGCCGTTGGCCAGAGGCCCATAAATGATGTAGGAATGTCCTGTCACCCAGCCAATGTCCGCGGTGCACCAGTAAACGTCGTCTTCCTTGATGTCAAAGATCAGGCGATGTGTCGTCGAAGTCCCCACCAGATATCCGCCGGTTGTGTGCACCACTCCTTTGGGCTTGCCAGTGGTTCCGCTGGTGTAAAGGATGTAAAGGATATCCTCGGCATCCATGGGCTCAGCCTCGCACTGGTCCGACGCGTTTGCAACCAGGTCATGCCACCATAAATCCCGCCCGGGCTGCATGGTGATCTCGGTGGCTTTGCCCACTCGCTCAACCACCACCACTTTTTCGATGGTGGGCGTGCCAGCCAAAGCTTCATCAACGCTCGCCTTCAAAGGTATTACCTTACCTCGTCGCCACGCTCCGTCACCGGTGATGATGACTTTCGCCTCGGCATCATTGATCCGCTCGCGGAGCGAATCGGCGGAAAACCCTCCAAACACGATGCTGTGCGGGGCGCCGATTTTCGCGCAGGCGAGCATGGCAATGGCCAGCTCCGGAATCATGCCAAGATAGATGGCAACGCGGTCGCCCTTTTTCACGCCCAGTGACTTGAGCGCGTTGGCAAAACGGTTGACTTCCTTCTCAAGATCTTCAAACGTCAGCACGCGCGTATCGCCCGGCTCGCCCTCCCACACAATCGCCCGCTTGGTGCGGCGCGAAGACTTCACATGGCGGTCAACACAGTTGTAGGTTGCGTTCAGCTTGCCTCCGACAAACCACTTCACCCACGGAGCCTTCCATTCGAGCACCGTGTTCCATTTCTCGAACCAGTCCAACCGCTCGGCTTCTTTCGCCCAGAAGCCCTCCGGGTCCTGGCGCGCCTCTTCGTAGATCTTGGGATCAGACACGTTAGCCTGCCGGCGAAACTCCTCAGACGGAGGAAAACTCCGCCCCTCTTTCAGTAAGGCTTCAAGCTTTTCCTCTACACCATCCGTCTTATCGGTCATCGTCAACACTCCCAGCCAGAAAATTTGCGTTCAATCCTAAGCCCCCAAAATGCCGGAGGACGGGAAAAATCAATCGACCCGCCATTCTAACGAACGAATCTGAAAACAGGAAACGAATTCACCCCGAGGCTGACCGTTCATCCGCGCGTCGCCCGGCACCCGGCGACGGCAAGACGCATTCGACCGCTTCTCACCCGGTCCGGCCGTAGCCTGCGTACGCCTCGTCAAGAAGTTCGATCACGTGCAGGACGCGGCGCTTACGCGTGGACCGGGCAACGCCGTTCCGCAACTGCAAAAGACATCCCGGATTGGCAGTCAGAATCAGTTCGGCTCCGGTCTCGTCCACTCGCTGCATCTTGGCCTTCAAAAGCCGCTCGGCCATTTCGTTCTGGACCACATTATAAATGCCGGCGCTGCCACAGCAAACCTCGGATTCCTTCAGTTCGACGAATTCGAGCCCGGGAATTGCCGCCATCAACTGTCGCGGGGCGCTGCGGATGCGCTGGGCGTGGCCCAGATGGCACGGGTCCTGATAAGTGGCGCGCGCGTGAACGGCTCCAAAATCCCGGTTGAAATCGATGTCAGCCAGGAACTCCGTCACGTCCCGAACTTTTGAGCTGAACTCACAGGCTCGCTCATAAAATTCACGCTCTTCGTGCTCAAAGAGCAACGGATACTCTTTCAGCACAGAACCGCAACCGGCCGCATTGGTGATGAAATAATCGAAGCCGCCATCCAGGAACGTCCGGATATTCTGCTTAGCAAGTTCGCGTGCGCGGTCGCGAATGCCCGCATGAACGTGCAACGCGCCGCAGCATCCCTGCGCCTCGGGAATCACAACCTCGCATCCGTTGCGCGCCAGGACCCGGATGGTCGCATCATTCAACCGGGCGAATGCCAGGTTGGCAATACAACCTGCAAAAAAGGCCACGCGGTAGCGCACCTCGCCGTCGGGCTTCACCACCTGGCCCAGTCGCTCGGTGAAAAAGGGCTTCTCCATTCGCGGAGCTAAAGCAGCCACACGCGCCAGCCGCTTTGAAAAAAGCTTCAGGATTCCCGACTTCACCACAATCGCCTCGAGGCCGCATTTCTGGAAAAGCCAGAGCAGCTTTCCAATTCGGTCGAGTCTCCGGCGATCGGGAAGCAATTTCTCAAAGAACACTTGGCGCACGCGCCGGCCGATGCCCGGCCGCTGGTAATACCGGCTGATCTGCGCACGGGCAGACTCAACCAGCCTGCCGTATTCCACCCCGGAGGGACATGCGGTTTCACAGGCGCGACAGTCCAGGCACGAATCAATATGCCGGACAAAGCTTTCGCCCAGCGGCAGGCGCCCGCGCTCCACCTGGATGATCTGGTAAATTCGCCCGCGCGGCGAATCCATTTCAAGCCCAAGCTCGCGGTAGGTCGGGCAGGCATTCAGGCATAGGCCGCAGTGGATGCACTTGGAATAATATTCCCACTCCGGCGCCTCGCCCGGCCCGTAGCCACTAGCCCCGGGGCTTGTAATCGCTTTGTCCTGGATCTCGATCATTTCAAATTGAACCCACAAACCTGCCCGGCGCAAGCGTCCCCTTCGGGTCCCACGCCGCTTTCAACCTTCGCATCAGTTCAGCCCCGCTCCCCGGGGTCCCCCACGCGTCCACTCGCGCTTTCACGTCAGCGGCAGCGGAAATCACAACCAGCGCACCTCCCGATTTTTCGGCGGCCTTGCGGATGCGGCCGATCAGATCCGCAGCCTGGTTGGCATTTTGCAGGTCCAACAGGCCAAACTGTACGATGCCGACGCCGGGCTGCGCGACGCTTGCCATTCTCACTTTCTCATTCTGTGCTTCCTGCTGTGCAAGGCTCAAGAACTCTTCGCTGCTGGCAATGGGCATGGTACCTTTCAGCACGACCGCCCCGGGATGTCTTTTACTGATCCAGTTACTGAAGTCTGTAATCGTCTGCCAAGCTCCCTCTGCGCCTTCCCTTTCATAGGTGTGGACCCTGGCGCCCACGGCCCGGCCCAACGCATCCAGTTCTTTCAGGGTGCGGTCAATCACAGATTTGGATCCGCCGGCCTCCAGCCAGATTTGGGGTTCAGCTTTCTTCAAACGGTCCGGTTGTGCGCCGGAATCCACAAGCCCTGCAGTTTCCGCATCCAGCAGAACCATCCGCAGCGGCTCAATGGGCGAGGTGAGAATGCTTCGGCGCACATCGCGGGCAATCCCCAGCGTGCCGGTGGAGAGGACAAAGGTCTGGCGTTCCGCGGGAGCCGGAAACAGTTTGAGATTCACTTCCGTAATGACCCCCAACGTTCCGTATGAACCGATCAGGAGCTTCCCAAGGTCATAACCCGCAACATTCTTCACTACGCGTCCGCCCGTTCTGATCAGCTTGCCTTCAGTGGTTGCAACCTGCATGCCCACCACCATGTCTCGTGGCGCTCCATAGAAATGCCGCAGCGGCCCCGATGCGTTGGTCGCAACAACTCCACCCAGGGTGGCCCTGCCGCGTCCAGCACGATCCAGCGGCAGCCACAGTCCGTCTGCCTTCAGAAGGTTCTGCAATTCGTCCAGCGCCATCCCCGCCCCCACGCCGGCGGTCAAATCAGCGGGCTCGTAGTAACGGACCTTGTTGATGTTCCGAGTGCAGAGTGCGACGTCGAATTTTCTGAGTGGGTTCCCGATGCCAATCTTAGTGGCGCCTCCACAGGCGATAACCGCCAGGCCATGCCCGGCTGCGTACTCGAGCGTCTGTGCCACCTGCTCCGCTGAACCGGGATGAACAACGCAACCCGGTGCTTGACCATCAACGGCGAAGGCCTCACGCACGTGTGGCTCGGCATTCAACTGCGCTTCTCCCACGATTTCGGCCAACCCAGCCCACACTGCTTCAGCCATAGGTGACACATCAGCCTCCGGCGCTGACCTGAACGCGAAGTTCGCCGCACATTTTGCTGGTTGGCAGGACCTTGCCGGGATTAAAAGAGCCGGTTGGATTCATCAGTGCCTTGATCTGCCGTTGGATTTCCAGATCGTCTTCTGAAAAGATCAGCGGCATCAGTTCATTTTTTTCCATGCCCACGCCATGCTCGCCGGTAATGGAACCGCCCAGTTCAGCGCACCGCTTCATGATTTCCTCTGCGGCCTTCACTACTCTTTGGGACTGGTCACGGTCACGGGCGTCGAACATCAGAAGAGGGTGGAGGTTTCCGTCTCCGGCATGAAAGATATTTCCAATCTGCAGGTCGTATTTCTTCCCAACCTGTTCGATGAACTCGAGCATCTCTGGAAGTTTGGTCCGTGGGATCACTCCATCCTGGACATAATAGTTGGGACTGATCCGCCCCAGCGCCCCGAATGCATTCTTGCGCCCTTTCCATAGAAGGGCGCGTTCCTCCGCGGTCTTTGCGCGGCGCACGCTCCGAACCTGGTTACCGGAGCAGACTGCCTCAATCTGCTCCGCCTGTTCCTTCACCGCCTCACGCAACCCCTCGACCTCGATCAGCAGAACGGCCGCAGAATCCATCGGGTAGCCGGCGTGCGTTGCCTGCTCCACGGCGCGCAGCGTAAAACCGTCCATCATTTCGAGTGCAGTGGGCGTAATGCCCTGCGCCGTGATGGCAGCCACCGTCCGTGTGGCATCCATCACGCGGTCGTAGACGGCCAGCATGGTTTCCACCGCTTCCGGAGTGCGCAGCAGCCTGACCGTAGCCTCGGTGACAATTCCCAGCGTCCCCTCAGATCCCACCATCAGGCCGGTCAGGTCATAACCCGGAAGCTCCCAGCACTTTCCGCCGGTTCGGATCACTTCGCCATCGGGCAGCACGACTTCCAGGCCCAGGACGTGATTGGTGGTTACTCCATAGGCCAGTGTGTGCGGACCGCCGGAATTTTCCGCCACGTTGCCGCCAATCGTGCAGGCCTTCTGGCTCGAGGGATCGGGAGCGTAATAATATCCGGCATCGGCCACGGCCAGGGTCAGGTCCGTGTTCACCACTCCGGGTTGCACCCGAGCGCGCTGGTTCTCAAGATCGATTTCGAGGATCTTTTTCATCCGGGCGCAACTGATGACAATTCCTCCCTGGGTCACAACTGCGCCGCCGCTTAGTCCCGTACCCGCCCCGCGAGGGATGATCGGCACCTTTCTTGCAGCAGCCAGCCTGGCCAGTTGCACCACCTGTTCCGTTGTAGTGGGGAAAACGACGGCTTCGGGCATCTCCAGGGCGGAAAGGCCGTCGTATTCGTAGAGCATCAGGTCCTCGGGCCTGGAGAGAACACCTTCCGCCCCCATGATGGCTGTTAACTCTTTTATGAGTTTTTCAGGATTCATGAACACCTGCGCGGGCCACTCGGAACAGGCTGGATGAATGACTCGAAGACAGGACGACGGCCACGGCCAGCAACTTTCTTCAAAACCCGCTGCCTGGAGTATATCGAACCGCTGGAACCAAGGTCAACGGCGCAAGGAATTCATCCGACCCATGGAGGCGGCTTGCAGGCGCATTGCCTCTGAGACTCCCATTCCAATTCCGCTTGGGCCAAAATGGGAGTCGGGTTAGAATGCATCGCACATGATTCCATTGAACGACAACGTCCGGCGCCAGACCTTCTGGTTTTCAACCTTCGCTCTCATCCTTCTCAACACCGCGGTCTTTGCCTATGAGCTCTCGCTGGGCCCCTCGATCAACCGGTTTATCGTTACTTTCGGGCTGATACCGGCTCATTACACCACCGCACAGGGGGCTATCGTCTTCACGGGTCCGGCCGCATTTCTGGTTCCCGTGTTGACGTCCATGTTCATTCACGGTGGCTGGCTTCATCTGCTCGGCAACATGCTTTTCCTCTTCGTCTTTGGACGCAGCATTGAAGACCGTTACGGTCACAGCCAGTTTCTATTGCTCTATTTTGTCAGTGGATTTGGGGCCGCCATCGTCCAGATCCTTTTTAATATGGGTTCGCGAATACCCACCATCGGGGCGAGCGGAGCCATCGCCGGCATTCTCGGCGCCTACCTGATCAGCTTTCCCACGGCCCGTATCACCACTCTGATCCCCTTACTGATTTTCTTCTGGATCATCCGAATACCCGCTTTTCTGATTCTCGTGTATTGGTTTGTCATTCAATTTATTGCGGGCCATCAGATGCTGGCTATCGAGTCCGCCACGAAAGGTGGAGTCGCCTGGTGGGCCCATGTGGGAGGGTTCGTGCTGGGAATGTTTCTTGCCCTCGTGATGCCGAAGCGGCAGCGCAGGGTCGTTCAACACTAGCCGTGGGAAAGGTGAGGATATTCCGCTTGAGGATCAGGTAGCAACCGCGCGCGGCGAGATCCTGATAGCAGATTCAACCGCGAGCTTCCCGGATTGTATTCAACTGGCGCCCTCTTCGCCGCGTTCCCTTTCTGTGAAATAAACGCCAATAAGGATCAACGCGCCACCGAATATCCCCCATGGGCTCACCTTGTCGTGAAGCAGCCAGACCCCCAGCGCCGTTCCCATGACCGGTTCAATATAGTTAAACGCAGCCACGCGGGACGCCGTCAGCCCTTTCAAAGCATAGGCAAAAAGAAGGTATGCAATCACACAGGAGAAAAAAGTCATGAATCCCAGCCCCAGCACGGACCGCCCTGGAATCTGTGACCAGTTCACGTGCAAAACGGCACGGGCACCAAAGGGTATCATCATCAGCGCGCCCAAACCAAAAACCAGCGTGTTGAGAGTTACCACGTCATACTGATCGATGATTCCTTTCATCAGAATCGTATAGTAGGCAAAGACCACGACCTCGACCATCAGAATCAGGTCGCCCACCCAGTGAGCGTTGCCACCCTGGACGGGCTTTCCGGAGGTCAGCAACACCACGCCTGAAAATGAAATAGCCATTCCCGCAAACTTGAGTGTGGTCAGCACCTCAAGCCGCATCAGAACCGACAACACAAGAACCATGACCGGCTCGATTGCTATGATCAGTGCTGCGTGCGAAACGTTGGTGTGCGCCACACCCTGGATAAAGAGCAACTGGTTTATCGTGATCCCAAAGAAGGCGATCACTCCGAAGTGAAACCACTGACGCGGTGTCAACCGCAGCAAAGACCGGTCCCTTAAAAGTAGGAATAAAATTCCAAAAACGAGGGCAACGGCAATGGCGCGCACCAGGGCCAGCGCCATCGGACTAAAGCCGAAGAGGGCTTCCTTGATGGCCACCATGTTGACCGCCCAGCAGGAAACTGCAATCAGCATCGCAAAGTGCATCAAGTGGTGGGTACTGATGGGACGGGAAGCTTTTTGTGTTAAGACAACCGGGTCAACTACGCTTTTCAAAAGTCTCCTTCCGCGCGGTCAACTTTTTTATGCGCGCGAGGTTTGGCACGTAACCAAGGCCCGGTTTTCGGGGTGCCGCAATCGTTCCGCCCGCCGAAACCGTTACTTCAGGATCGATGATGTCCTGGCTCCAGTAACGGCGGCTGGCAGAAACATCGCCGGGCAGAACAAAGCCCGGCAGGGTCGACATGGCAATGTTGTGGGCGCGTCCGATGCCGGACTCAAGCATCCCGCCGCACCACACCGGAACCTGCCGCGCCAGGCAGAGGTCGTGCAATTTGCGAGCGGCGGAATGGCCGCCCACCCGGCCCAGTTTGATGTTAATAATTTTGCATGCCCCGAGGTCGATCGCCTTCCGGGCGTCGTCGGCACTGTGGATGGATTCATCCAGGCAGATCGGCGTCTTCAACTCACGCTGCAGCCGCGCATGGTCCACCATGTCGTCCCATCCCAGCGGTTGCTCCACCATCATCAGGTCAAACCTGTCCAGCAATTTCAGACGCTCGATGTCCGCCAAAGTATACGCAGAGTTGGCGTCGGCCATCAGGTTGATGCCGGTAAACTCCCTGCGAATAGTTTCCAGAATCTTCACGTCCCAGCCCGGCCTGATTTTCACCTTGATGCGCTGGTATCCAGCCACAACCTCGGTGCGGATTTTTTCCAGCAATTCTTCCGGCGAATTCTGGATCCCGATGGAAACTCCGCAGGAAATCTCCTCCCGCGTTCCGCCCAGCAGTTCCGCAAGGGGCACACCCTTGCTCTGGGCCTCAATGTCCCACAGTGCGTTTTCCAGCGCCGCCTTGGCCATGTTGTGCCCGCGGACGGGACGGAAGCGCTCTGCAAGGTCGGCCGGTGAGTTCCACGATTTCTCAAGCGCCCAGGGAATCAGGAAATCGCGCAGGATGTGCCAGGCCGTGCCCGGCGTTTCATAGCTGTAGAAAGGCATCTCGCCGCAGGTGACCTCGCCCCACCCTTCCAGGCCGTCAGCGCGGGCGCGAAGCAAAACAATTCTTCGATCGGTCGTTCTCCCGAAGCTGGTCTCAAAAAAATGGACCAGCGGCATCCGAATTTCCAGCAGTTCAATCTTTTCAATTTTCATATGCGATCCAGAAGGTACCGGGCTTCAGCTTCTGTTCTCTCAAACCCCGTAATAGCAAGTTTTCGCGCGAAGCAGTCCTGCAGGCTCGCCCTGGCGGAGGCTTGCCACTCGCGGGCCCGCGCGGAATTTCGCGAGGCGAGAGCGTCAAGATCAAGCGGAATCTCAACTTCTGCCGAAGCAGATTTTCCGGCGGGGCGTGGCTTCTTTCCTGCCAGCGCTTTTTTTACTCTATCAGATTTCAAAGGCCACTCGGCAATCAGCCGGTCTGAGGGCAACTGCCGCTGCAGTTTGCCCAGGATAGGACCATAGTAGTCAGGACAGTAACGGCGAACGACCGCGCCCAGGCGGACGATATTGAAATAGGCGTTTTTTGCCCGCAGGGGATCAAACGTCCACTCGATGTATTCAATCCCTGCACGCAGCGCGGCCTTCCGCTGTGCGATCTTGAGCATTCTGCCGAGCCCCTGGTTTTCATGTCCGGGCAGGACACCCAGCAGAAGAGAATAAAAGTACCGGTGCTCCTTGCGCCAGGCCGGAACTGAAACCACGAAGGCCGCCATTGACCCTTCGTCCGTGAAGGCGCCCAGCACATGCCCGCCCGTACGGCAGACATTCAGGAACATTCGCGCCGGATAAATCTCACGGTCCGGATAACCCCATATCTCCTTTTGCAGCGGAACGCAACTGGCAAGGTCTTCAACCGTCTCGCATGGACGGATCGTGTAGCTCATTCCTTCTCCTGTGCCTTCACCCATTCCCAGACGTCGTCCAGTTCCCCTGGCGTGCAGGTTCGCACCGATTTCCCGCGCCGTTTGACTTCGGCTTCCAGCGCCTGAAACCGCCGCCTGAATTTCTGATTCGCCCCGCGCAAACAGCTTTCCGGGTCAGAGCGGACCAGGCGGGTCAGATTGGCCACAGCAAACATCAAGTCCCCGGCTTCCTCTTCCAGCCGCTCTTGAACAGGCTCCGCGCCGGCCGAAAGTTCTTTCCGTATTTCGTGCAGTTCCTCTTCAATCTTGTCGAGAAGGTCTTCCACTTTCACCCAGTCGAACCCCGCCTCTGCAGCCCGCAGTCCCAGCTCATAGGACTGCAGCGTGGAAGGCAGCGCGGAGGCGATCCCGTCCAGGAGGGAGGCGTTCTGCGCATTCGCATGGTTGTTCTTTTCCTTCTCTTTCGCGGCCGTCCAGCTTTTCAGGGCTTCCTCGGCGTTGGTGGCGCGCGCCTCACCAAAAACGTGCGGGTGGCGCCGAACCAGCTTGTCATGCACGTTCTGGATGACAGCGTCGATGTCAAACTTCCCATCCTCCTCCGCCAGTCGCGAATAGAAAACCACCTGGAAAAGCAAATCGCCAAGCTCTTCTTCAAGCCCCACAAAATCCTTCAGGTTGACGGCGTCCACAACCTCGTAAGCTTCTTCAAGCAGCATGCCTTTGACGCTGTCGTAGTCCTGGTCGCGGTCCCATGGACACCCGTCCGGCCCGCGCAGGTGCGCCATCAGATCCACCAGCCTGGCAAGTTTTTCCCCAGCCAACTTGCTCATTCCTCCACCGGGTCCTTTCTGCAATGCTGAACCACTTAATGTACCAAGTCGATGAAATTGCTGGCAATAGCACTGCGGTTCACTGATACACTTTTTCTCAGGCCTGATATTTAAAACTCTGTTGCCCACACGGTTGCACAGGACCCAGACCTGAGCCACCCGGGAAAGTTAGCTGCTCTTGTTCAGACAGAGGGCTTATTGTTAAACTACCTATTCAGCATACCCGCAGAGCCAGCTTTGCTGCGTGGAAATCTTCGTTGACCGAGAGGACCTTCATGCCAGAGGATACTATTGAATCTTCAGGGTTTAAAGTTGTTGATCGTCGGGCTTTCACAACCGAGGGCAAGCGTGTTCCCAGCCAGTCTGAAAAGGAGCAGCAAGAACAGGAACCTATATCCAGCGTTCCTCCCCGCCCACAGGGGGCCATTCCAACCGAGCCTGAACCTGAGGAGGAGGAAGCTTCGGAGAGATTTGCCATGCTGGTCTCTTACCTCAGCACGACTGCCATGTTCCAGCTCGGATTGTTGCCCGGCCCTGGCGGAGAATACATTCCGCCCGATCTCGCCAATGGCAGCCGGACGATCGACCTGTTGGAAGTGTTGCAGGAAAAGACACGCGGAAATCTGACCAGCCAGGAGTCCAAGCTCCTTGAAGATGTTCTTTACGAATTGCGAATGACCTATCTTGAAGTTCAAAAACGGACAAGCAACCAGAAATGAAACTGACTTTCCTGGGCACGGGCACTTCCACAGGAGTTCCGACAGTTGGCTGCAGTTGCGCCGTCTGCAACTCTCCCTCGGAGCGTGACAAACGAACCCGCCCCTCGCTGATGCTGGAATACTCCGGGCGAACTGTGGTGATTGACACCACCCCGGATTTTCGCTGGCAGGCCCTCCGCCAGAAAATACAGCGGGTGGACGCAATCGTGTTCACTCACGCTCACGCCGACCACGTGCTGGGACTGGATGACGTTCGCCCGTTTTACTTCCGGCAGAAAAATCCCATCCCTATTTATGCAGACAATCGTTGCATGGAAAGTCTGCGCCGGATATTCACCTATATCTTTGACCAGACTTATCCCTTCGGGGGAATTTTGAAAGTTGATCCTCATCTGATCGACGGCCCTTTCAGCCTGTGGGACACACAACTGGTCCCCCTGCCGGTGTTGCACGGGACGCTGCCCGTCCTGGGCTTCCGATTTGGGAATGGGGCCTATGTCACAGACTTCAGCGAGATTCCGGAACCCACTATGGCGATGCTTGAAGGACTGGACGTGCTGATTCTTGATGCTTTGCGCCACAAGCCCCATCCGACGCATTCCACGATTGAAAATTCTCTGGCTCTGGTCGAGCGCCTCAAGCCAGCGCGGGCCTACTTTACGCATATCGCTCATGAGTTGGGCCACGAGGAAACAAACGCCAGCCTGCCTCCCAACGTGAGGCTTGCCTATGACGGGCTGGAAATTAACCTGGACTGATTCATGCAAGTTGTTCGCGACCTTTCGGAATTGCGTGAGCCTCTTCGCAAAAGCGCCGTGACCATCGGCAACTTCGATGGAATTCATCTGGGCCATCGCGAATTGCTCAGCCGCGTGGTGCGCTCAGCCAGCCAGTTGGGAGGAACTTCCGTCGTCGTCACTTTTGACCCACACCCGGCGCAGATCCTGGCTCCAGAGCGTGCGCCGAACACCCTCACCCCTTTCCCATTGAAAGCCAGGCTGATCGAACAGGAAGGCATCGAACTCCTCGTGGTTCTACGTTTCAGCCGGGAGCTCTCCATGCTCACTCCGGAGGAGTTCGCCCGCAGTATTCTGGTGGAAAAACTGCGGGCTGCCGTCGTTCACGTGGGGTCAAACTTTCGATTTGGCCATCAGCGCGCCGGTGACACCGCCTTGCTGGCCGAGCTCGGCAGGAGAAGCGGGTTCCGGGTGGAAACCCTTCCCATCATTAAGCTCCGCGGCCATCGAGTCTCAAGCAGCCAGGTCCGCCACTTCCTTTCCGAGGGCCGCGTGGAAAACGCAGGCCGGATGCTGGGCAGGCCTTACACGGTGAGCGGAAACATCGTCACGGGCGAGGGCGTGGGACACAAGAAGACCGTGCCCACATTGAATCTTGGCCCTGTCGAACAGCAGCTTCCGAAAAACGGAGTTTACATCACCCGGACCCGCCTGGGAGAAGCGCTGCACAATTCGGTCACAAACGTCGGCCACAAACCCACCTTCGGCCATCACCGCCTGACGGTGGAAACCTTTCTGCTGAATTTTCGCGGAGAGGTCGAAGCCGAAGAAATGGAAATTGAATTTCTCCATCGCTTGCGGGACGAAATCAAGTTTCCAGATGCCGAGGCGCTGAAACAACAAATTCAGCGGGACGTTCAAAGGTCACTGAAGTTTTTCCGCCTCACGAAAAAGCTGAGCGCAAAATCATCCGGCGCCAGCCGTTCAACACCCGCCCGCACCTGATCGATCCAGAACGCCAGGAATCGCCGAGCAACCAACTCAACCCTGAGCAGGAGGTCGACGGTCGGCCCAGGGGCGAGCCGCTTCAAGCTGCGCCGCAAGCCGGAACAGCGTCCCCTCGTCGCCGAAGCGGCCGAAGAAGTGCGTTCCCACCGGCAGGCCTTCCTTGTTCCAACAGAGTGGAACCGACATGGCGGGCTGCCCTGTGGCATTGGCAATGGGAGTGAACGGAACGAAGTCCACCGCTCGGTCAAACCCTCGCATGGGGTTGTCAGACGTTGCTTCGAACCAGCCCAGCGGCAAGGGTGGCTCAGCAAGCGTCGGGGTCAGCCAGATGTCGTACTTCTCAAAGAACCGTGCAACCTGGCGGGAGATCTGCTGCAAAATCGCCTGTGACATCAAATACTCCGACCCGGTCGTGCGATGGCCCATTTCATAAAGCGCCCAGGTAAGGGGCTCAAAGGACTCGGAACGGGGTGTCCGGCCGGTGAGAAATGCAAAAGCGTCTATCCCTGACGCGGTGCCTGCAGCCCACACAGCCTTAAACGCCTTAACCAGCAAAGGGCCGGCAATTTCCGGCGCGCCTTCGCTGACTTCATGTCCAAGATCTGCACAGAGCCTGGCGCCATCGTGAACCGCCTCCACGCAATCAGGATGAATCTTTGCCCCTGAAGGCGCCTTAGTCGAAAAGGCAATCCTCAGCCGGCCGGGATCAATTCCGACTTCCTGAACATACGGCCGCACGGGGGGCGGAGCCCAGTAAGGGTCGCCGATGTCGGGCCCTGCGGTCGCGTCCAGCAGAGCGGCGCTGTCCCTCACCGAGCGCGAGACCACGTGCTCGACCGCAAGGCCGCCCATCACATCGCCAACATCCGGCCCCAGCGGATTGCGCGCCCGGGTGGGCTTCAGTCCGAAAATTCCACAGCAGGATGCCGGAATGCGAATGGAACCACCGCCGTCATTAGCATGAGCCACGGCAACCATTCCGGCAGCAACTGCTGCGGCCGATCCCCCGCTCGACCCGCCTGTTGTGCGCCCAAGGTCCCAGGGATTCCGCGTTGCGCCGAACAGCATCGGCTCCGTAGTAGGAAGAATTCCGAGCTCGGGGGTGTTGGTCTTCCCCACAATCACCAATCCCGCCCGCTTGAGCCTGGCGACAAGTTCGCTGTCGTGGTCCGGGACAAAGTCGCGCAGGAACGCGCTGCCCCAGGCCATGCGGACACCAGCGTAGGACGCCACGAGGTCTTTCAGCAAGAAGGGGACTCCGCGAAACGGACCCTCCGGCAACGTGCCTTTCGCAGCTTCCCGGGCCTGCTCATACATGGGAGTAATCACCGCGTTCAGCGCGGGATTTAAGCGTTCGATCCGCTCGATGGCTGCGTCGACCAGTTCGACGGACTTGACTTCCTTCCGGCGCACCAGTTCAGCCTGCGCCGTTGCATCCATGAAGGCGAATTCTTTCGATGATGGCATCTAATGACCTCCGTTACAGGCAAGGCGGTCAGAAAGTGTAGTCTGGAGTTTCGGGAAGAGGAAAGCCCTCCTCCCAGGCCTCTCTTGCCGGGAATTTCTCCTCAGGGCAAAGCGAACAGACCAGTATTACAGGCAGTCGGTGGTTTAGCCAGGCAAAAGCGAATCGAAAGCTGGCTCCGTATCAGGCGCGCTCAAAATTTCGCAGAATCGGCAGTTCGTCCGGGCTTTCCAGCAGGTCCAGAGCCGCACGGATAATGTGGTGCTGAAGCTTTGTCTCATTCGGCTTGCCCAGGGGATAGCCGAATGGAAAAGGAACATAGAGGCTTCGCGGCGGCCGCACTTTCTTCGTGACCATCTGCAGCAGAGTGAGCCCGACAGTGGGGATTCCCGCCTTTTCAATGACACTGGCGACCAGTCCCACGGACTGATTGCACATCGGTCAGGCTGGCACCAGAAAAGCCGCGTCCACCCCGTCTGTCCGCAGCATCTCTGCAACACACGGCGCGGATTCTGAAATCAGCCTTCCGGGCGCGGAAATCGAGCCCATAAAGCTGAAGTGTCTACGGTTCAGGCCTCCGATTTCTCCCCGCTCCACAAGCTCCCTAAAGCGGTCAAGGGGAAACACAAGGTTTGCGTCCTCCCTCGCGCCCGTCTGGTCAAAATCGGAACTCCGCTGCGCGATCTTCAACTGGCGAACATCCAGCGTGCCAGGCAATTCACGGAAGGAAAAGTCTCCCCCGCGGAATGCGAGATCGAACGGACGCTGGCCGGGAAGATGAACACCCGCGGAAGATATAAGGGCAAGTTTTGACTGGGCTAATGGCTTCGAAAGGCGCGCCCCCGGTGACCAATCCACTGTCCGGAATGGATAGGTCTCGACGAACAGGCGGTGAGTCAGTTTAAGGTCTTCAAGACGAGCCATATTGGGAAAAAACCGGTGAAGCAGAGTTGGCCCGGAACGGGGCATGAACCGGGAGGACAGGTGGCAAGCCCAGGTAGCACGTTCCAGCACAGGCAGGATTCACGGGCCGCACCTATTGAAGGCTGACCAGCGGGCTTGAAGGAGCGGGAGTTTCCTCCACAGGCTCGTGGGAATCCGTCACGCGGCCGGCAGCCTTGTCGGCCACAAACCGGTCAATTTCCTCAAGCAATGCCGGAACGATGTCCTCTTCTTTCACGCGGCGGATGGCCTTCCCCTGGCGATAGATCATGCCGTTGCCGCGCCCGGCGGCAACGCCCAGGTCGGCCTCGCGGGCTTCGCCCGGTCCGTTCACGGCGCATCCCATCACGGCCAGCGAGAGCGGCATCGTGATGTGAGAGGTGGCCTGCTCGATTTCACCCGCAATCTTGAACAGGTCAACTTCCAGCCGGCCGCAGGTGGGACAGGCAATCACCACCGGGCCGCGGCTGCGAAGTTCAAGGGACTTCAGCAGTTCATAGGCCACGCGAACTTCCTCCGTAGAATCGGTGGCGAGTGAAACGCGTATGGTGTCGCCGATGCCTTCCGCCAACAGCATCCCCATGCCCACGCAGGACTTGATGGTGCCGGAAAACTGGGTTCCAGCCTCGGTAATCCCGAGATGAAACGGGTAATCGCAGCGTTCCGCCAGCAACCGGTAAGCCGCCACAGTCAGCTTGACGTTCGAAGACTTCAGAGAAATGATGGTGTCGCCAAAACCCAGGTCTTCCAGGATTCGCATGTGATATTCGGCGCTCTCCGCCATCGCCTCCGGGGTCGGGAATCCATACTTTTCCAGCAACCGCCTCTCCAGTGAGCCGGCATTTACGCCGATCCGGATCGGGACCTTCTGCTCCTGGGCACGCCGCACCACAGTGCGGACCTTCTCCGCGTCGCCGATGTTTCCGGGATTGATCCGCAGCTTGTCAATCCCCGCGTCCAGCGCCATCAGGGCAAACTTGTACTGGAAGTGAATGTCTGAGACCAACACGGAGTCAGGACACTTCTTCCGGATTTCCTTCAGCGCCTCTGCCGCTTCAATATCGGGCACGGCCAGGCGGACAATTTCGCATCCCGCCTGCTCCAACTGCTGAATCTGCTCGACGGTCTTGTCAATATTCCTCGTGTCCGTCTTGGTCATGGACTGGACGGCAATCGGAGCATCCCCGCCAATCGTATAACGGCCCACTTTGACCGCCCGGGTCTTTCGTCTTTCCGGGAAAAATTCTTTGTCGCTGAAGTTCACAGTTATTTGCCCCCGGTTCAAATTCCATCCCGTCGCCGCCTGGAATCAGGAGGGACGTATAGTCTTCATGATATCGTTATACATCACAAAAACAAAGAGGAGGACGATCAGCACCACACCCACCTGGATCACCCGCTCCTTGACCGCCAGGCTGAGGTCGCGCCGCATCAGACCCTCAATCGCCAGCATAAAGATGTGCCCTCCGTCCATCACCGGGATGGGCAAAAGGTTGACAATGCCCAACTGCAGGCTGATGAACGAAACAAAAAGCAGGAGGTCTGAAATGCCCCGGCGGTAGGCCTCACCGGAAATCTGGGCGATTCCGATGGGCCCGGCAAGGGATTTGGTGGACATCCGGCGGGTCACAATTTTTCCCAGCACGGCGAAGGTTTCCAGGAAACTCCGGTAATTCGCCGCGACGGCATATTCCAATGCCGTTCCGGGCGGCAGCTTGCGGATGACGTACTCCGTCTGCCGAATTGTCACGCCAATCCGCCATGTCTTCAGTTCCATAACGTCCGTATAGGCTGGCTTCAGGTGTGCCTGAAATTCCTTCCCGTCGCGCTGCACCGTGAGGTCGACCGGCTTGCCTTTGCCGTCCCTCAGATCCTGAACAATCAGCGCCCAATAATAAATGGGCTTGCCATCCAGACCCAAAATCTTGTCCCCCGGCTTTAATCCCGCCTCGCTGGCAGGCTGCCCGGGTTCCACTTTATCAATCACCAGGGGAACATAGGGATACCAGCCGGCCACTCCGGCGCCATCCTGGCCCTCCGTTTGGGGAGTGAGGCTCATGTGCAAGGACATGTCGCCTCGATCGACGGTCAGGGGTATCGGATGGTTTGCGCCGGTAAGGACTTTGAATTTAATGTCATTCCACTTGGGGTTCCTGATGCCGTCAAACTGAACCACCCGGTCTCCAGCCTGGAGTCCCGCTTGCGCCGCCGCCGAATCCGGGTCGACGGCGCCAATCAAAACAGCCTGGTCCTCATAGGCCGGCTTCTGGAAGTGGAACATGTAAAGCCCGGCAAGGACCACCACGGCCAGAACAAAATTCATCATCGGCCCCATCAGGATGATGACAAACCGCTGCCAGCGCGGGCGGGCCAAAAACTCGCCCGGATCGCCGCTCAGGACCGCCGTGGGATCATCCCCGGCCATTTTGACGTACCCGCCGAGCGGCAGGATGCTCACCCGGTAGTCGGTCCCGCCCCGCTCAAATCCAAACAGGCGCTTGCCGAAGCCCAGCGAGAACGTAAGGACGCGCACGCCGAATCCCTTGGCCGCCAGAAAGTGCCCTGCCTCATGCACAAAGACCATGACGCCCAGGACCACGACGACAACAACCGCGTCAGTGAGGAAACTCGAAACCATAGATCAAACCTTTCTCCTGTTCACACAACCGTGGAGGGATGCGTCATCAAGGCCACTGTTTGGCGCGCAGACAACCGGGCCCGCCTGTCGCTTTCCAGGACCTCTTCCATCGTATTTGGATGACTCACGGGGGTCTCACGCATCACTTTTTCAATCACATGTGGAATATCGGGGAAACCGAGCTCACCCCTGAGAAACGCTTCCACCGCCACTTCATCGGCCGCGTTCAGCGCCAAGGGCATCACTCCGCCCTGTTCCAAGGCAGCCCGGCCCAGTTCCAGGCACGGAAACCGGCGCACATCCGGCGCTCGAAAATGCAGGCTCCCCGCCGCTATCAGATCCAGGAGCGGCAGGTGTCCATCGGCATCCATTCTCTCCGGGTAAGTCAGCGCGTACTGGATGGGAAGCCGCATATCGGCAACGCCAAGCTGGGCCATCACCGACCCATCACAGAACTCAATCATGGAATGGATGATCGATTCCGGATGGATCATCACGTCTATCTGCCGCGAAGGAAAGCCAAAAAGCCAATGGGCCTCAATAATTTCAAGGCCCTTGTTCATCAAGGTGGCGGAATCAATGGTGATCCGGCCCCCCATTTTCCACACCGGATGGTTCAGCGCCTGGTCTGGAGTCACAGACTCCAGACGCTTGCGAGGGGTCTTGAGGAACGGGCCCCCGGAACCCGTCAGAATCAGTCGTTTGACTTCCTGGTGGGCGCCCGACCGCAGGCATTGGTGGATGGCGCAATGTTCGCTGTCAATGGGCAGGACGTCCACACCGTGTTCCTGCGCGGTGCGGGTGACCAGCTCACCGGCCACGACCATGACTTCCTTGTTGGCCAGTCCCACCGTCTTGCCTGCGCAGATGGCCTGGTACACGGCCACCAGGCCGGTGGTGCCATGGGAAGCCGCCACGACGAAATTGACATCAGGATGGCTGACAGCCTCCACCTGGCCTTCGGTTCCGGCCAGAATTTTCACGTTTTCACGGAAGCCCAGTGCCTGGAGCCGCTCCCGCAGGGGAGAGATTGAGTCCCTATCAGCCACGACGGCCACACAGGGCCGGAACTCCGCAATCTGGCTGGCGAAAACACCCAGGTTCCTGCCGGCTGAGAGCGCGACCACCCGAAAAAAGTCCTCACGTCCGCGAACCACGTTGAGGCAGTTCTGCCCGATCGAACCGGTCGAGCCCAGAATGCATAATCCCTTGATCAATGCCAGAAGTCCTTTAGATGCCACGCCAACCACAAGGTCGGGGCGGCAAACAAGAGGCTGTCAATCCGGTCGAGCAATCCTCCGTGCCCGGGAAGGATCGTTCCCGAATCCTTCAGGTTGGCAGCCCGCTTGAGGGCTGATTCCACAAGGTCGCCAGCCTGTCCGGCAAGAGCAACCATGCCTCCTATCAGGATAACCGTTTTTTGATCACCTGTCTGCCAAAACCAGTGTGAAAAGCCCCAGGCAACCAGGACGCCTCCAGCCAGGCCCGCAATCGCCCCCTCGACAGTCTTTTTCGGCGAAATCGTCTTCGCCAGCGGAATTCGCCCCACCGTGCGCCCCACGGCATAGGCAAATATGTCCTCCGCCCAGACCACCAGGAAGAGCAGGATGAGGAGATGCCAGCCGGTTTCCGGATCGCCAAATCTCAGGGGAATCACCCACGAAAAGGCAAATCCAATGTAAAAAACGCCCAGCACGGTGGATGCCAGCGCTCCTGAATAATGCTTAAGATCAGAGACGGTCACCAGACCGGCCACCGGAATGGCCAGGAGCATGATCAGCAGCAGCAGCGTCGAATCGCCGGCAGCCAAACCATGCAGGTGTGCAAGCTGGCCCAGGCAAAGCATCCCTGCAGCGACATAACCCACCCAGGGCCAGCCACCCAGGCCTGCCGCCCGGCTGATGTGGAAATATTCGTGGAGGCTGATCATCACGGTGGCCAGCACCGCCAGAGTAAACAGCCATTCACGGCCCTGAACAATCAGGTACACAACCACAAGGGCCAGAGGCAAGCCGGTAAGAATCCGTCGCTTCATGGAATCAAGTGAAGGGGTCCGGGCAGGACGTCCACAACCGGCGCCTTGCGGCCCGGGTGGTGCGGCATCAGCCCAGCCCGCCGTAGCGGCGCTCCCGCCGCTGGAAATCGATAACAGCCTGGAACAATTCACCTTCTGTAAAGTCCGGCCACAGGATGTCCGTCACCCAGATTTCGCTGTAGGCAACCTGCCACAAGAGAAAATTGCTCAGGCGCATCTCCCCACTGGTACGGATCAGCAGGTCAGGATCGGGCAGGTCGTGGGTGTAGAGATGCCTGCTGAAGCTCTCCTCGGTGATGGTCTCCGGATCAAAGGCACCATTTTCCTTCAGTTGCGACGCCAGGCTACGCACGGCGTCAATCAGTTCGGTCCGTCCCCCGTAGTTCAAAGCAAGCGTCAGCCGCAACCCCGTATTTCTCCCTGTCTTTTCAACAGTTTCGTGGAGGTCCAGCTGCACAGCTTTGGGCAGGCTTTCAATTCTCCCAATGGAGCCAAAGCGAATATTATTCCGATTAAGTTCAGCGATCTCCTTCTTCAGGTATTCGCGCAGCAGTCCCATCAGAAGTTTCACTTCCGTTCTGGGCCGCTTCCAGTTTTCCACCGAAAAGGCGTAAAGCGTCAGGCAGGGAACCCCCAGACGCGCGCAGGCTTCCACCACCTGCCGAACCGCTCTGATGCCCGCCCGGTGACCCGCAATCCGCGGCAAATGGCGTTTCCGGGCCCATCGCCCGTTGCCATCCATGATCACGGCGATATGCCGGGGCAGCCGTTCAAGGTCGATTTGTGAATGCAATTCAGCGTTGGATTCTCTGGTTTTCACGGCGGGCCCACGTCCTGACAAGCTGTTCACTCAAGAGTTAACAAACTACCATACGCATATCGTTACTTCAACCCGTGCCCCGCGCTGCCCGCTTTTCCAGGTTATTTCCGGTCGATCCTCTTGATGGAAAGGGCATGTCCCGTCAGGGGGTCGGCCTCCACCAGGACCCCGCAGAGCCGCACGTCGCCCTTTGCAACCTCAAACCTTTCGGGGATCTGGCTGAGGAATTTCCGGATCACGGTATCCTTTTCGACCCCAATCACGGATTCATAAGGGCCGGTCATTCCGAGGTCGGTGACGTACGCGGTCCCTCCGGGCAGTACCTTCTCGTCCGCCGTCGGGATATGAGTGTGAGTTCCCACCATGGCTGTCACGCGGCCATTCAGGTACCATCCCATGGCCTGCTTCTCTGAGGTGGCCTCTGCGTGCATATCCACAAAGCGGATTTTCACCGTTTCCGGAACCATCTCCAGCAGGTTGTCGACAGTCCGGAAGGGGCAATCAATCGGCGGCATAAAGACGCGTCCCTGGAGGTTGATGACAGCATAGTCCAGACCCGCCCGCGTCCTGCCTACGTAGAGGCCGCGGCCGGGGACCTGCGGCGGGTAGTTGGCCGGCCGTAGCAGCGGGCCATCAGCGTGCTCAGCCAGATAAGGGTAGATTTCCTTCTTGTCCCAGATGTGGTTTCCTGTGGTCAGAACGGTGATGCCCAGCCCCAAAAGTTCATCCACCAGGTGCGGCGTAATGCCAAAACCGGCGGCCGCGTTTTCGCCGTTGGCAAGAATCAGGTTCGGCGCAAATTCCGCGACCAGGTCCGGCAGGCGTTCTTTCACAATACTCCGCCCGGGGCGTCCAAAAATGTCGCCAATGTATAGAATTCTGACGGTGTTCTGCAAGAGTCTCCTGCCAGGGCCGGCACGGGGTCAATAGCCATGACCGGCCATGAAAATCAAATATTTCCCGGGATTCAGGAATGCGCTCGGATGCTCAAACGGCTGGCTTCAGCAACCGGTCCAGCGTCTCATTATACTCGCCGACCTTCTTCTCAACCTGCTGTGTGGTCGTTTCGTATTTGGACTTCATCTGATGATATTCGTCCGCAATGTTCAGTGCTGCAAGCACCGCCACGCGGAGTGAATCTACGTTGTGGCTCTTCGTTGCGATGGACCGCATTTTGCCGTCCACATACCGGGCGATCTCTTCGAGATACGCTGAATTCAGGCTGCCCTTGACGTGGTATTCCTGGTCATAGATTTCGATTCGGACGGAATCCGTTAAATTGTTCAAGCGCCTCCTTCCCGCCCCTTGCGGCTTGCGCGCGCAACAAGGCACTCAGCAAACTGCCTGCTAGGGTCCCGTATTGTCCTGGTCAGTCAACTGCTCAATCTGGCTCAGAAGCTTCTCGATGCGGACCCGAACTTCCTCCCGCTCGCGCCTCAAAACCTTAACTTCGTTCTGCAAGGCCTCCAGACGCGTCTGGCTGCCGCCCGTGTCCTCTTTCAGCATTTCAAGCGCCTTCTCCAGGTCACGCTTTTCGGCGATGGCGCGCCTGAAAACTTCGCTTGCCTTTGACAGCTTTTCTTCCAACTGCCGGAAACTCTCGTTCAGATCCATTGCTTTTGGCCCCGTGGCCGACCCTTCACGCCTGTGCCCGAATTTGAACCCCCAACGGTTCAAGGGCTTCGACGATGCGACGGCTTTGAGATTCAACTTCGTCGCTCGCCAGCGTGCGCGTCGGACTTTGAAATGTAATGCGCAGCAGAAGACTCATGTGTCCCGCCGGTATCGTCCCTGGCGGAAGCTCCCCGCTGGGGCGCCGTTCCACCGGCGTCAGAGACCGGATTTCTTCAATCCCCAGCCCGCGAATCGTTTCTTCCAATCGCCCGTATGCAGTGCTCCCCGGCACAACCAGAGAGAAGTCCCGCTCCACGGGCGGAAACTTCGAAATCGGTTTAAAGCTCTTCAGTCTTAAAGCGGCGCTGAGAAGAGCATCCAAGTCTATTTCCGCCAGCCACACGGCCTGCCGCAATTTATAAATCCGGGCCAGGCCTTCCTGCAAGCGCCCCAGCGTAGCAACCGTCGAACCCTCCGCAACAAACCGGCCTGCCACTCCTTCTTCAAGAAAGCCAGCATCTGAAGGTTCAAACTTCAGCCCGGGAAGGTCAAAGCAGCTCAGAACCTCTTCAACATGGCCCTTTAAGTCAAAAAAGTCGAGTTCCGATTCCTTGCCGTGCAGGGTCGCGGGCTCGCGGTTTCCGCTTGCACCCAGCACCAGGACGCGCCGTTCATCGGGCAGGCCCGCATCCAGCGCGCTGTAAACCCTTCCCATTTCGAAAAGCCGCAGGTCATTTCGATTTCGGTCAAGGTTCCACTTCAGAGTGTGGATCATGCTGGGCAACGCCGAGGAACGCATGGCGGCGGCGTCCTGACTGAGTGGATTTTCCAGCACCACCGGCGGACGGTCAGTAAACCTCGCGTTCTCCGCCGGATCGACCATTGCAGAAGGAATGATTTCCCGATAGCCGAGTGCCACAAGCGTGCTGCTGATCCTGAGCTCTTTGCTGCGAGTCTCTCCCGCGTCAAGCCGGACCGGAGCGGGCCGTACCTGCGAAGGCAATCGGTTATAGCCGTAGTGCCGGGCCACCTCTTCAATCAGGTCTACTTCCCGATCCACGTCCAGGCGCGACAAGGGCGGAGTTACACGCCAGCCTTCAGTCCCCCGCCGCTCAACCTTAAAACCGAGCGTGCGCAGGACCCTTTCAACTTCTTCCCACGGAACTTCGGCGCCCAGGATACGCTGAATTTCCCTTCGCCGCAGCTCAATGTAGGTGCGGTGTTTCGGGGTGGGATAAACATCCAGGACCCCACGCAGGATTTCTCCTCCTGCCAACTGGGCGATTAAAATCGCTGCACGGTCCAGCGCCACAGGAGCCATTTCGATGTCAGCACCGCGCTCAAAGCGGTGTGAGGCTTCCGTGTGCAGGCCATGGGCCTTTGAATTCCATCGGATGGAAGCGGGATCGAACCAGGCGCTTTCCAGCAGGACAGTGTGGGTGTCGTCAGATATCTCGGATTCTTCGCCGCCCATCACGCCCGCCAGCGCCACCGGACGCGCGGAATCTGCAATCACCAGGTCGCTGGCCGTGAGAGTTCTTACCACACCGTCCAGGGTCTGCAACTTTTCCCCCGCCCGGGCAGACCGCACAATAATCTTCCGCCTCTCCAGCCGGACCAGGTCAAACGCATGGAGCGGATGGCCCAGTTCCATCAGCACGTAGTTGGTAATGTCAGCCACATTATTGATGGAGCGCTGGCCGACGGCATCGAGCCGCCTGACCAGCCAATCCGGCGACGGCTTCACTTCCACGCCCTGGATCACCCGGCCGCAATAACGGGCACAGAGTTCCGGATTGAGAATTTCAATAGAAGCCTCGGCAGAGGCCGCGGCGCTGATTTCCTTGCACACAAATTCCAGAGGCGCAAGATGCTTCCGGTAAAGCGTAGCCACTTCCCGCGCCACGCCGTAATGGCTTAAACAGTCGGGCCGGTTGGTGGTGACTTCCACTTCGAAAACGACGTCCTCACCCACCGCCACAAAAGATTCTGCGTTCAGCCCGACGGAGGTGAGATCCGCCTTCAGGCGGCGCGCGTCTGCCGGAACCTCCACAAATTCCTTCAGCCAGTTCAGAGAAACTTTCATCGTCTCAGTCTTCGGATCATAGAAGCCGGCGCGCAGGCAACGCAGCCAGCTATAATTTCACGATCAAAATTGTTCCAGGAACCGCACATCGCCCTGATGGAAAAGCTGGATGTCGTTGATGTCATACTTCATCATCGCAAAACGTTCAACGCCCAGCCCAAATGCCCAGCCGGAATAGCGCTCAGGATCAATGCCCCCGTGGCGCAGCACTTCCGGGTGCACCATGCCGCAGCCCATCACCTCAACCCAGCCGCTCTCCTTGCAGACCCGGCAACCCTCGCCGCCGCAGAACACACAACTGATCGACAACTCCCCGCTCGGCTCCGTAAAGGGAAAGAAGCTGGGGGTAAAGTTGGTTTTAATCTTGTCGCCGAAAAACTTTTTGGCGAAATAATCGAGCGTTCCTTTGAGGTCGGCGAAACTGATGTCCTTATCCACCGCCAGGCCCTCCACCTGGTGGAACATAGTGGCGTGCGTGGAGTCCGGATTGTCGTGACGGTAGGCCTTTCCGGGACAGAGGATATAAAGAGGCGCGCCGTGCCTCTCCATGGCGCGAATCTGCACCGGGGAAGTGTGGGTGCGCAACACGGTTTCAGCATTGACGTAAAGCGTGTCCCAGTCATCCCGTGCCGGATGGCTTTCCGGGATGTTCAGGGCGTCAAAGTTGTAATAGACCGACTCAATTTCCGGCCCCGACTCGATGGAAAAACCAAGCCCCAGGAAGATGTCCTCGATTTCCCGCATCACCTGCGTGACCGGGTGGATGGAGCCCAGAGGCCGGCGATGGCCCGGCAATGTGAGGTCGAGACGCCCCTGCTTCGTGGAAGGTTGCCCACCCGTCTTCACTGCAACGGCGACTGGCTGAGACATAGCATCCCCGCCGGACAACTCCTCCAGAAGACTTTCAGTTTCGACACACTTCGCGAACTGGCGCAACTGATTGAAGGCGCGACCGACAGCAGGCTTCAATTCCTTCGGAGCTTTCTTCAGCCAGTTCTCGTCGATCAGCGAAACAAACCCGCCCTTGCGCGCCAGCCAGCGATCGCGCAGTTCTTTAACTCTCTGGCTGCGCTCAGCCCCGCCGCTGGCGCCTGCAGCAATCAGGGCTTTCCGGTCACTTTCAAGCGCAGAGGTGACCCCGGCAAATAACTCACCGATGGCCTCAGGAGTCTTTGCGCCAAGATCTCTCAGGGTTTTACTGGTTTTTTCGTCAATCGACATCCGAGACCGCGTACGAACAGGTTGATTGGGAATCCGGCGATCAGCTTCGGATCCGGACATGATTTAGCCTGCCTGCAAGGCCGTTTTTACCCGGGCTGCAAGCTCCGCAAATGCCGACTGGTCCAGGGCCGCCATGTCGGCGAGTGCCTTGCGGTCAAGCTCCACGCCCAGTTTCTTTACGCCGTGAATAAACTGGCTGTAGGTCAAATCATTCAGGCGGGCAGCCGCACCAATCCGCACAATCCAGAGACGGCGAAATTCCCGTTTCTTATGCCGCCGGTCGCGATAGGCAAAACGCCCCGCGCGGTCCGCGGCCTCTTTCATAAATTTGTAGAGCTTGCTCTTCTTGAGGAAGTAACCTTTGGTCAGCTTGGCGAGTTTCTTCCGCTGGGCGCGGCGCACAGTTCCGCGCTTGACTCTTGGCATGGGTTTGCTCCTTTCAGAGGATTTCGGGGCAGCAAAGGCACCCTGCCACTAGCCTTTCCGCACCCACAAAAAAGCACTTACAGCAAACAAGACATTATAAATCAAAACTGCAGTTCCGCACAGCAGCGGAATGGTTCGCCTGGAGGAAAAACCGCAACTACACACCTCACCCCGCACCCGCTGTCAACGCTTTCCTCTTTTCGTCGTGTTCCGGGAGCTTCGCCTAGCGGCCGTATGGCAGCATGGCCTTTACGTGACGGACGTCGGCATCGGCAATGACGCTGGATGAGCCCAGCTTCCGTTTTCGCTTCCGCGTCTTTGAGGTCAGGATGTGGCGCGCGCCGGCGTGGCCGCTCATCACTTTGCCGCTGGCCGTCAGCTTAAACCGCTTGGCAGCGCCTTTATGCGTCTTCAATTTCATCTTTGGCAAAACTATCCTCCAGAGGTTTCCTGCACCGGCGCGGGTTTGGCCTGCTCCTTCTTCTGCTCTCCGCGGGAATCAGCGGACCGCGCAGCCGGCTTCCCAGGTTTCACTGCCGGCTTTTTAGGAGAAAAGATGGCCGACAGGTTGGGACCTTCCTGCCGCGGCCCGATCTCCAGTTGTCCAATCTCGCTCAGATCTTCGGCCAGCCGCTTCATCATCTCCCAGCCCATGTCGCGGTGCGCGTTCTCGCGCCCGCGAAACGTGACCGAGGTCTTCACCTTCGATCCTTCCTTCAAGAACTCAATGATGCGGTTCCGCTTGGTTTCAAAATCATGCACCGAGATGCGCGGACGCATCTTCACTTCTTTCAGTCCGGCTGCCTTCTGGTGCTTCCGGGCTTCGTGCTGCCGCTTGCTCAACTGGTACAGGTATTTCCCGTAATTGATTGTGCGGCAGACGGGAGGGTTTGCCTGAGGCGCCACTTCCACCAAGTCAAGACCCTGCTCCCGGGCAATCTTCAAAGCGTCAAACGGGGGCATCACTCCAATCTGGTTGCCTTCCTCATCGATCAGACGAATTTCCCGGGCGCGTATTTTTTCATTGACTCGTACAAAATTCCGACTAATAAACAGCCCTCCTGGTCTATTGGACCACTCTAACTTAAATCATTTGAGATACTTCTTGCCTTCAGGTAAGCGCTACTTTTCTTGTTCACTTCCAGCAGCTTACCATTTATTGGCCCGCGTGTCGATAAGTTCGCGAAGGTAAGACTTAAACTCCGCAAGGGGGTGGAAACCGGCGTCTCCGGTGTCGCGCCTTCGAACCGCCACTCCCCCGCCCTGCACCTCGCGGTCTCCCACCACCAGCATAAAAGGAATCCGCTGGAGCTGGGCATCGCGGATGCGGGCGTTCAGCTTTTCATTTCGGTCGTCCAATTCCACGCGGATGCCGGCCGCCCTCAACTCTCCGGCCGCCTTGCGCGCATAGTCCGTATGCTTCTCGCTGATCGGCAGCACCACTGACTGCACGGGCGAGAGCCACACCGGAAAGGCCCCGGCGTAATGCTCAATCAGAACGCCGAAAAACCTCTCTACGGAACCCAGCAACGCCCGGTGCACCATCACGGGTGTGTGCGGCTTGCCGTCCGCAGCCGTGTATTCCAGTCCGAAGCGGCGCGGCAGGTTGAAGTCAAACTGCACGGTGGTCAACTGCCAGGGCCGGCCGATGGCGTCCACCAGCTTAACATCAATTTTCGGTCCGTAAAACACCGCTTCGCCCGGCATGTATTTGTAGGGAATGTCCATCCGCTTGAGCGTATTCATCAAAGCGCCTTCGGCGAGGTCCCATTCTTCCACCGTCCCGGCATAATGCTCGGCGTGCTGTGGATCGCGCGCTGAGAGTTCCACTTCGAACCGGTCAAAGCCAAACGTTTTCAGGACCAACTGGGCGAACTCCACGCAATCCTGGACTTCACTCTCAACCTGCTCCGGCATGCAGAAGATATGCGCGTCATCCTGCGTGAAGCCGCGAACGCGCAACAATCCGTGCATCACGCCCGAGCGCTCATAGCGATAAACCGTTCCAAGTTCGGCCAGGCGCATGGGCAGTTCCCGGTAGCTGCGGCGGCGGTCTTTATAAATCAGAATGTGGCCCGGGCAATTCATCGGCTTGAGCTGGTAGCGTTCGTTTTCCACCTCCATCGGCCCAAACATGTTTTCGCGGTAGAAATTGGCGTGGCCGCTGGTCTCCCACAAATGGAGCCGCATGGCGTGCGGCGTGTAAACCATGTTGTAGCCGTGCGCGATAAGCTCGGCGCGAAGCCAGTCCTCAATTTCCCCGCGAATGACACCACCCTTGGGATGCCAGAAGATCAGGCCCGGGCCGGCTTCGTCCTGGATGCTGAACAGGTCCAGATCCTTCCCCAGGCGCCGATGGTCACGCTTCTTCGCTTCTTCCAGATGGTGAATGTATTCGTCCAGCTCTTTTTTGCTGAAAAACGCCGTGCCGTAAATCCGCTGCATCGGATGCGACTTTTCATCGCCCTTCCAGTGTGCGCCCGCAACGCTCAGCAGTTTGAACGCCTTGATCCGTCCCGTCGAGGGAATGTGCGGGCCGCGGCAGAAATCGAGAAACTTCCCCGTACGGTAAGCGGAAAAAACCGGCTCCGCCTTTTCTTCGATCAGCTCGCACTTCAAAAACTCGCCCATCTCATTAAAAATCTTCAGGCCTTCCGCCTTGGGAAAATAGACCCGTTCGTAGGGAATGTCGGCTTCGGCAAGTTCCTTCATCCTGGCTTCGATCCGGGCAAGGTCAGCCTCAGTAAAGGGCTTCTCGCGGTTAAAATCATAAAAGAATCCGGTGTCGGTGGGCGGCCCGATGCCGGGATGTGCGTCCGGGAACAACTCCAGCACCGCAGCCGCCAGCAGGTGCGCTGACGAGTGGCGGTAGATCATCAGGCCCTCCGGCGAATTGGGCGTGATCACCTGGAATGCGCCATCGGCTTCGAGCGGCGCGCTCAGATCCACCAGAGTTCCGTCCACCTTGGCAGCAAGCGCCACCTTGGCAAGCCCCGCCCCGATCGACTGCGCCACCTCGCGAGCGGTGGTGCCTTGAGGAATTTCTTTTTGAGTGCCGTCAGGCAGGGTAACCTTAACGTTCCCCATGACTTAGAAGTCTTCTCCCATAAAAGTTTAAACTGTTACGATAACAGAGAGATTTCCGGCCGGTCAAACCTATTCGCGCCATCGGCTTCACCGTTGGCCGTATCTGCTCTTGAATGTATGAGAAAGGCGATCGAGCAGGAGTTACGATACCGGTCCACCTGCGAGAGTTTCTGTCCGTCGCAAGGCAGGAAAGGCAATATGGGGCCTCACGGAATTCAATTCCTGTGCACCCACATTGGTGGGCCTGAACAACCCGTACGTCGAGGCGACCCTGTTCTCAAAGAAGCAATGCCGCACTGCCCGGATGGCCTGGTCGGAATTCTGCCGGCTCAAAATACCGATGCCCGGACCCGACCCGCAAACAAAAACATCCATCACTCCATCCGCGCTGACCTTGAGGGCCTCTTCCAGCCCCGGCACGACCTTCCGCGAAAGGTGCGGCCGGACAGGTTCCAGCCCGGCAACACCACACCTGCCTGGCCGCCCAAATAGTTCGGCGAGCGACCGGGCGCGGTCAAAATGCAATGATGCGTCCTGCCCAGCGGGTTCCGCCTCAACCGCGCCTTCGGCAGTTGCCGCGCATGGCTCGCACTCAGGAGTGACCACGCTCAGCACAAAATCTCCGGGCACAAAAGTCCGCCGCAGGATCTGCGCGGAGGCTTCGCCCGGGAAAGCCACAAAGCCGCCGTGCCAGGCGGCGTGCAGATTGTCCACGCGCGTTTCATAGATCTGTGCCAGCTCCAACAGGGTCTTCTCATTCAACTGCAGTGAGTACAGCCGGTCTGCGGCAATCAATCCCGCCAGCACCGCGGCTGTGCTCGATCCCATACCCACGCCCACCGGGACGGAACTGTAAACCTCAAAATCGGCGCCGCTGAATTCCAGTCCTTTCAAATGAAGTGCCGCTTCCATCGCCCGCACCACCAGGTTCCGGCGGTCTCGCGGAATGCGGTCGCCATTCTCGCCGAAGTACCGGATGCCCACACGTCCATCCAGCCTGGGAGTGACTTTTACGTTGAACATGGCGTCGAGCGTCACCGCCGCGCAGTTCATGGCGCCGGCAAAGTTCCCGACGGTGGCGGGAACCTTGACAAGAATAGACCGTGGTCTCATGAGATTTCTCCTTATGCGCCAAGGATAGGCCAGCGTCACCCAAAAGTGAAATTTTAAATTTTTATGTAACTGATAGATTTTGGTTATCCATAGGGAGAGGGAATCTGCAGCCACTCAGAAACCGTGCCACTGTAAGTCCGTCGCCGCGGGACAACCGGACATTGGGGCGGGCGGCGGCGCACTGTTCGGCCTTTCGCTCAAGGCGCGCCACAGCTACTGAGAATTGCAAAATATGGTGACAAGGCTCGTTTGTAGCGCCGCCGTCCCGGCGGCCTTTTTTCAGGGCCGGCAAGATGCCGGCGCTACGGAAGTCCGTCACGCTATTATGCAATCCTCAGTAGGTGATCAGTTCAAAAGAAGTGGAAACGCCAATCGCTCCCTTCAGCGAGCGGGCCACCGGGCAGCGGTCCGCGTGCATCTCGTGGACGCGTTCGATGGTTTCGCGCCCGGATTCGGGCGCCCGCAGCTTGTAATGCGCGTGGATGCGCCGGATGACAAGAACCCCGCCATCCGCTTCAATTTCACCGGTGATTTCAGAAATCAGTTTGCCGTTGCTGGCATCAATCTGGCGCGCTTCCAGCGCACCTCCAAAAGTGCCGGTCAGTCAGCCGCCGGTCGCAGCCACGACATAGTCGAGCGTGGTTGCGCAGGGTGGATATTTTCCAGGTGGGACCTTGTAATGCTCGGCAACTTCCGAGTGCACGCCAAATTGGACGGGTTCTTTGCTGGCGGGCAGATAAGCCAGCCTCATGGGCCCGGCCTGGCGCTCAATCCGAACCCGGGAGGTGTAGGCGACCTGGTTGTTTTCCGGCATGGCAGCACCTCATCGAAGCAGGTCTTCGAGCCTCACGGCCTGGTCCGTTTTTTCGTCGCGATACTTGATGATGACCGGCGTGTAAAGTGAGAGGTTCCATTCCTTGCCGCGCCCTCGAGTCACCGCGCGCGCTCCGGGAACCACCACCGCACCCGAGGGAATCACCAGAGGACGCTCAGCGTCACGGCGATAAACTGTCTCACGGACCAGATCATAAACCGGCGTTGAGCCCGTCAGCACGGTCCCGGCAGCCAGCACCGCTTCCCGGCCGACCACGGTGCCCTCGTATACGCCGCAATTGCCTCCCACCAGAACGTCATCCTCAATAATCACTGGCAGCGCGCCCACCGGCTCCAGCACTCCGCCGATCTGCGCCGCCGCCGACAGGTGGCACCGCTTGCCGATCTGCGCGCAGGAGCCAACGAGCGCGTGGGAATCAATCATCGTCCCATCGTCCACGTAGGCGCCCGCGTTCACGTACATCGGCGGCATGCACGTCACGTTCCTGCCGATGTAGCAGCCGTCGCGGATGGATGAGCCACCCGGAACCACGCGGACGTTCTGTCCGCTGGGAATCTGTTTCAGCGGATACGTCTGCTTGTCGCGAAACTGGAAGCCGGCGGGCGGCATCTCTTCGGCACGCCCGATCCTGAACCCCAGCAGGATGCCCTTCTTCACCCAGGCATTCACCTTCCAGCCCGTGGCGGATTGCGTATCGGGCTCGGCGGCGCGCGCCTGCCCTTCGTTCAAAGCCTTCTTGAACTCGTCAAAGGCCGTGAAATATTCCTCGCCGTACTGGTCCGATTTCCGCTCGAAAAGTTCTTCGATCTTTTGCTGTAGTGTCATAGGTCATCAAGATTTTGCAGCGTCCCGGTGCATGGGCGTGGATCGTCCCCCTTGCGCTGGGAAGACCCGTCGCGGGTGGCAAACGCCGCCCTTACAAACCCAGGCTCCGAAGAACTCTCACACTTTTTGTGTCTGGAGCAGCCCCTGTTCGGCCAGAACTTTTTCCAGCTTCGACCGGTTCTCCGGCTTCATGGAGCACATGGGCAGCCGGTAGACTTCTTTGATCTTCCCCATCATCGCCAGACCTGCTTTCACCGGGATCGGGTTCGTCTCGATAAAGTTGGCCTGCATCAACGGCAGAAGTTTCGCGTTCAGTTTCCGCGCCTCATCGTATTTCCCTTCCAGCATAAGGTGGGCCAGATTCGTCATCTGCCGCGGAATCTCATTCGAGATCACGGAGATCACGCCCGCCCCACCCAACGCCATCAGCGGAAACGTAAACGCATCGTCCCCGGAGAGGACCCTGAAATTCGGGGGGACAACGGTTAAAACTTCCATCTGTTGCGTGATGCTGCCGGAAGCTTCCTTGATACCGACGATGTTTGAGATCTCAGCCAGCCGCGCCACCGTCTCCGGCAGAATGTTTGAGGAAGTGCGCGACGGCACGTTGTAGAGAATCACCGGCAGGTCGGTGGAATCGGCAATCGTCTTGAAATGCTGATAAATGCCCTCCTGCGTCGGCTTGTTGTAATAAGGCGCGACGGAAAGGATGCCCTGCACGCCCAGCGCCTGAAGATCCTGCACCAGGCTGCAGACCTTTTTCGTGTTGTTGCCGCCCGCGCCCGCAATCACTGGAACTTTGCCCTTGGCTTCCTGCGCCACTACGCGGACCACGCCCAGATACTCTTCGTGTTCGAGCGTCGGCGCCTCCCCGGTGGTCCCGCAGGGAACCAGGAAGTCGATGCCCTCGCTGAGTTGAAATTCCACCAGGCTCCGGAGCGCGTCGACGTCCAGAGTGCCGTCTTCTGAAAAAGGGGTCACTAAAGCAGTGCCGCAGCCTCGAATATCCAAGCTCATAAAGCCTCCTCCGGCCACAAAGGGTTTTCCATGGAGAGTTCGATTATAAAGGACTACCGTCGCTGAGGCTACTGCTGTTCTGCGAGAATTTGATCGAAGGCGAACATGCCCTTTTTGCCAGCCACCCAGCGGGCGGCATAGAGCGCGCCCTCGGCAAATCCCTGGCGGCTGCGGGCGCTGTGCCGCACCATCACCGTATCGGCTTCCGAATCAAATCCCAACTCGTGCGTGCCGGGAATGTAACCGCCGCGTACGCTCGAAGTGGGAATCTCGCGCCCCGGCAGACCGGGCTCGACGCGCCGCTTCAGTTCCAGAGCGGTGCCTGAGGGAGCGTCCTTTTTGAATTTGTGGTGGGCCTCAACAATGTAGGGTTCATACATCGCGTAGGGCGCAAAGATTTTTGCAGCCTCGCGCGCCAGCCGGTAGAAGAGCTGCACGCCGATGGAAAAGTTGGCCGCATACACCAGCCCGATGCCGCTTTCGGTGACGATCTTCTCCACTTCCGCGTACCGGTCGTTCCAGCCCGTGGTTCCCACCACCAGGCTGACGCCCAGTCCGGCCACGCGGCGGATGTTCTCCACCACAACGTCGGGCTGGGTAAAGTCAATGGCCACGTCGATGCCGCGGAAGTTCTCTTCCGTAATGGCCACGCCGTCCGGGTTCGATTCGATGGTCAGGATCAGCCGCAGATCGAATCCGCGCTCGGGCGCGATCCGCGCCACCGCGCCGCCCATTTTCCCATGGCCCAGCAGTGCCAGGTTCAAATTGCGGGGCTGTTCGCCTTGAGGAGTTGCAGACATTGTGAATCAGTTCCTGATCGACGGAATCGACCTGTGAATTCTGAATGATGAAGGATGAAAAAGCAACCGGATCAAAACGCGTAATGCCCATTCTCGTTTGAACAGACTCTACGATACACCTCGCGCTTTAATCCAGGTATCCTTCAGACTTCATCAGCTCGGCGTTCAGCAGTGCCGCGCCGGCCGCGCCCCGGATGGTGTTGTGGCTCACGGTCGTGTATTTAAATTGCAGCACCGGGCACAGCCGCGCCCGCCCGATCACGGCCGACATGCCACCGCCGGCATTCACGTCGAGCCGGGGCTGGGGACGGTCGTGCTCATCACGCACAATGATGGGATGCACAGGCGCCGAGGGCAATTTGCGCTCCTGCGGGACGGAGCGGAACGTTTTCCACGCTTCAATCAGGTCTTCCAGTTTCGCCTTTTGCCGCAATGAGAGTGAAACGGCTTCCGTGTGTCCGTCTTCCACCATCACGCGGTTGCAGTGGGCGCTCACAATGAAATCGGCCTTCGACACCTGGCCCTCCTGGAGTTTACCCAGCAGCTTATGGGCCTCGCGTTCCACCTTCTCTTCTTCGCCACCGATGTAAGGGATCACGTTGCCCAGGATGTCGAGCGAGGGCACGCCCGGATACCCAGCGCCTGAAATCGCCTGCATGCTGGTCACCAGAACTTTTTCGAGGCCAAACGCGCGCTCCAGCGGCGCCAGCGACATCACCAGGCCCACCGTCGTGCAGTTGGGATTGGTGACGATCATGCCCTTCCAGCCGCGCTGCTTTTGCTGCGCGCGCACCATCGCCAGGTGGTCCGGATTCACTTCCGGAATCAGTAGCGGCACGTCAGCGTCCATCCGGTGATTGGAGGAGTTGGAGACCACCACGTGGCCTGCCCTGGCAAACTCCTTCTCCACTTCGCCCGCCACCTTCGAATCGAGTGAGGAAAAGATCAGTTGCGGAGCCTTGCCCGGCTTGCACTCCTCCACCACCATGTCGCGCACGCCGGCGGGCATGGGCTCGCGCAGGCGCCAGCTGCACGCTTCCGCGTACTTCTTGCCGGCCGACCGGTCAGACGCTGCAAACCACGCCGCTTCAAACCACGGATGATGTTCCAGCAGGCTGGCAAAGCGCTGGCCCACCATTCCCGTGGCGCCAAGGATTCCGACTTCAATCTTCTTCATAACAACCTTTCCTCTTTCGTCCGCCGTCGTCATCCTGAGCCCGCAGAGCGGGAGAAGGATCTGCTTCATTCGTTGCAAAGGCGACGCAGCAGATGCTTCGTTACACTCAGCATGACACCAGCCTCTTTCAGCCGGACTGTTAAAGGCGCTTCTTCAATTCTTTCACCAGGCGCGTATAAAGTTCAACGGCCTTTGTCAGGTCCGATTTCCGTACGCGTTCGTGGTCCGTGTGGGCAACGCGAATCGAGCCCGGCCCCAGCAGCAGCGGCCGGCCCCAGCGCGTCAGGCTTGGCAGGTCAGTGGAATAGGAAACAACTTCAGTTTCAAACCCGTCGAAATGTTCCGTGTGGATGGGTTTGGTGTCGCGAATGAACTCGTACTCGCACCGGCCCTTCACCACCGCTTCCACCCGCTCGCGCAGTTCGTTGGTGGCGTTCACCGTCCGGAACAGGATCTGTGCCGAGGCGCTCGCGGGGATCACGTTGATGGCTGCGCCGCCATTGATGACGCCGATGTTCACCGTGGCCGATCCCATCACGGGGTCTTCCGGCAGCGGAATCCGCCGGATTTCATCCAGAATGTCCAGCAGCTTCAAAATGGCCGATTCCCCCATCTCGGGATAGGCGGAATGCGCGGCCTTGCCGATGGTTTTGATGTCGATGCGCAGAATGCCCTTGGTCCCCACCGCCAGCTTGTTTTCCGTGGGTTCGCCGTTGATGATGTATTTCACGTCCGGAGGCTGCTCGTTCGCTTTGCGCGCGCCGTCGCTCAGGATCTCCTCGCCCACCATGAAAAGCATCGCGAAGTCCCGAACGCCCTCGGTCTTCAATCCCTGTGCGGCAATCACCTGCGCGGCCAGGATACCCTTGGCGTCGCACGAGCCCCGGCCGTAAACCCACTCGTCGTCTTCGCCGGCGGGAATAAACGGCGGCACGGTATCCATGTGGGTGCTCAGCACGACGTCCGGCCGTCCGTGCGTGGCAAACACGTTTTGGCGGCCCGGCTCAACTGTCTGGCGCGAGGTCTCAAAACCCTGCTTCTCCAGGTAGTCCGCAAGAAATTCGCCGCAGGCCTTTTCATTGCCTGTGATCGATTCAATGTTCACCAACGCCTTGGTAAGCTCAAATAGCTCCATGACCTTCTCGCTGATTAGGATGTGGTCCATTTAGACCGGGGCGATGGCTTCCGCCTGCAGAACGTGAACCTTGCCGCATGCCTTAAGAAATGGTTGCGATTCGCGTCTTCGGCGGTTTGCCAGGAGTCCGGCCACAGGGCCGGAACAGCGCATCAGCACCGGGGTTAACCCTATGACGGTAGCCCACAAGCGAAAGGAGCGTCAAGTGGTTTCACGGCGCGGACGGTGATGCTTTTCGACGTAGCGGCGGCTTTATGCCGCCATATGGCGAGATAAACTCGCCGCTACACGGGTGACGGCCGGCAGTCTGTTACGATTCCCTCTTTGCCCAACCCTTTGCCCGTTCTATTGCCCGCAGCCATCCTTCATAAAGCTCGTTGCGGCGCGACTCCGCCATGGCCGGTTCAAACCTCATTGCGATCCTGAGCTGCGCCGCCAGTTCCTTCTCGTCTTTCCAGAAACCGGTCGCCAGGCCCGCCAGATACGCCGCGCCGAGCGCGGTCGCTTCCGTCGTCACCGGCCGCTCCACCGGAATACCCAGAATGTCGGCCTGGAACTGGCACATAAAGTCATTCCGGGCCACGCCGCCATCCACCCGCAGCGATTCCGGCCGCGCGCCGGTGTCCTTTGCCATAGCCTCCACCACTTCGCGCGTCTGGTAGGCAATGGATTCAAGCGCCGCGCGAACAATGTGATTCCGGTTGCTGCCTCGCGTGAGGCCCACAATCGTCCCGCGCGCGTAAGCGTCCCAGTGCGGCGCGCCCAGCCCCACAAACGCCGGAACAAAATAGACGCCTCCCGCGTCCGCCACGGCCTGCGCCATCGCTTCGCTTTCACTGGCGTCTTTGATCAGGCCCACTTCGTCGCGCAGCCATTGCAACGCCGCGCCGGCAATAAAGACGCTGCCTTCGAGAGCATAGGTCGTCCGTCCGTTGCGTCCCCAGGCCACCGTGGCCACCAGGCCGGAATCCGACTTCGGAATCTCCTCCCCCGCGTTCATCAGCAGAAACAGCCCGGTGCCGTAGGTATTTTTTGCGCTGCCCTTCGTAAAGCACTGGTGCCCGAAAAGCGACGCCTGCTGGTCGCCGGCCACTCCGGCGATGGGTATGCGCCCGCCAAAGATTTCCGTCTCCGCAATCACGCCGCTCGATTCTTTCACCTGCGGCAGCAGCGCGCCGGGAATCTTAAAGTGCTTCAGGATCTCCTCGTCCCAAGCCAGCGAATTGATATTGAACACCAGGGTGCGCGAGGCGTTGGAGACGTCCGTGGCATGGACCTTCCCGCCCGTCAGTTTCCAGATGAGCCAGGCGTCGATGGTCCCGGCCGCCAGTTCGGCGCGCTCGGCGCGGACGCGCAGGCCCGGAACGTTTTCCAGCAGCCAGGCGATCTTGGTGCCGGAGAAATAGGCGTCGGTCATCAGCCCGGTCTTCGCGCGCAGGACTTTATCAAAACCCTCCTCGCGCAGCCGGTCGCACATAGGCGCCGTGCGCCGGCACTGCCACACGATGGCGTGGTGGACGGGCTCGCCGGTCGTGCGGTCCCACACCACCACCGTTTCGCGCTGGTTGGTGATGCCGATGGCCGCCACGTCTTCCGGCCCGGCCTTCGCTTCGGCCAGAACCCGCTCCGCCACGGCGCGCTGCGACTGCCAGATTTCTTCCGCGTCGTGCTCCACCCAGCCGGGCTTGGGGTAATACTGCTTGAATTCCCGGTTGGCCGAGGCACGCGTCTGGCCGTCGCGGTCAAAAAGAATGGCGCGGGAACTCGTGGTTCCCTGGTCAAGTGCAAGAACGTATTGGGGCATTTCGATTCCTCCGGGGAACCTAGACTAAATGAGTCTGCGACGCAAATGCAAATGAAGAATGGGAGCTGCAACGGCGGTCCCACGGGTGGCGCAGACGTCGCGCTCTTCGCGATGTCTGCGAATCGCTCCATCACGGCAACACGCGGATGCCCCTCACTGCTCCTTCCACGTCATATCCACGTCCACCGGGATATTGTTGCTGATGGGCATGGTCAGCAGTTCCGGCGGCTTGATTTTAAAGTCCGAGACGGTGGTGGGAATGGTTCCCACCACGCGAATTTCGTTTCCTTCCGGGACCAGCTTGAAAGGAACATTGTTGTAATGGGCGGTCTGGCCGGCGAACTGCACGGTGAGGTTGGCCTGGATGGCCCCGCCTTTCAGGTCAGCTTCCGGCAACTCGGTGCGCACCATCACCATGGGAAACTGCGCCCCGAGCACCACCTCAATCATGTGGAGATCGCGATTCGTGTCACCCGAATCGAAAGTCTTGACGGGCACCGCTACCAGGAAGTTGCACACCCCCGCCTTGCAGATGCCCTTGCCGCGCGCCGCATGGCTCACTCCTTCCACGTGGTGCAGTGGATGGGAAACGTGATAAGTCAGGGTGGATTGCACGAGCACCCAGTTGCTGCCTGCCGCACAGGCAAGCGCGGGCAGCATGAGAACCAGCGAACAAAAAACAATATTCCGGATGATTTTCATCGCTTCAACCTCAGAACTTGAAAGTAACGGCCAGAACCGCCGTACCCAGCGCCGCCGCCGTCACCAGCGCCGCTGTTTGGTGATATTTGGCGATTCCGTGCACGCGTTCGCCCCTGTTCAACTGCGAGTAAGCCATCTCTCCCAGGACGGCGGTCATCACCATGCCCGGGCCGTGAATCCAGACCATCGCTTTATGGAGGCGAATGGGCCCGCGCACATGAACTCCCGGCATTCGCGGAGCCGCCAGGGCAAAATAAGCCGTCGTGACATAGAGACCCGCCGTGGTCGCTCCCAGAGCCATATGCAGGTTGCGGCCGCCAGGACTGCCGGGCAGTCCTTGGTGGCCTTTGGCCCCGCCGGAAGTGGCAATGGCGGCTACCAGCGCCGCCACGGTCACCAGGCCCAGTTTCTGATGGATTTGCAGCATACGCGTGCGCTTGTTCAGCCGCGCCTGTTCTTTGGCGCTCCCCTGCACCTCGTTTGTGGGGAAACCCAGGCTTGACAGCGACGGCTCTGTTCCACTGCTCTGGGCCGTGCCGTTGCTGGAAGAGCCCTCCAGTTTCAGGTTGAGGGTTTCGGTAGCGCCGGCTGTGACAGCCACCCGCGACTTGCCGGTGGGGAAGCCTTCCGCCACTGCCGTCACTTCATAATTGCCGGCACTCAGTTTGGAGACGCTGTAGCGGCCGGATGCATCCGTCTTCGTCTCCTCCGTCTGGCCGGTAAAAACATTGCTGACGGAAATTCTGGCGCCTGCGACCGGCGAGCCCGACGAATCATTGACTGTGCCGGAAAGCGTGGCGCCGGAACTCTGAGCGCATATCGGGACCGAAAATAAAAGGGAAAACAGCAGGACCCCAAAAATCAACTTCATCCACTTTGAATTCATTTGAACCCCACTTGTAGCGGCGTCCCCATTGGGATTTGTAGCGGCGAGTTTATCTCGCCACGTGGCGGCGTAAAGCCGCCTCTACGAGAAATCAGGACACTACCCATTGTTGTGTAACAAGCGTGTTGGAACTGCCGGTAAAGAAATAATGATGTTGCCTCGTCTCAGCATCCACAGCCGGCCTGCAATCAAATCTCCCGGAACGCCAGCTGTCCAATGGGTGCCCTCCTATGATGCGCCTCGCGTTGCACGGGTTGGCAGCAGGATCCACTCCTCGCGTGCCCGCTCATCCGCATGTCCAAACACACGGCAGAGTTCGCCCGGCGCCATCCGCTTTGCTTCGAGCTGAAGGCTTTCAAATTGACCGTTTTTCGTCTAAAAATATAGGGCTATGACTCGAACTCCAAAACGCTGTCCATGGCCCGGCGACGATCCGCTTTACATCGCCTATCACGACAGGGAATGGGGCGTGCCCTCGCACGACGACCGGCACCTTTTTGAAATGCTCATCCTCGAGGGCGCGCAGGCCGGACTGAGCTGGATCACCATTTTGCGCAAGCGCGAAAATTACCGCCGCGCATTCGCCGGCTGGAACGTGGAAAAAATCGCGCGCTTCGGCGAGAAGGATTCTGCCCGCCTGATGGCTGACCCTGGCGTTGTGCGCAACCGCCTGAAAATCCGTGCTGCCATCGGAAACGCAAAGGCCTTTCTCAAAGCGCGCAACGAGTTTGGAAGCTTTGACCATTACATCTGGCAGTTTGTGGAAGGCTCGCCCATTTGCAAGCGCCGCCGGACCATGCGCGAGGTTCCCACCCACACCGCCGAAGCAGACGCCATGAGCCGCGATTTGAAGAAGCGCGGATTCAACTTTGTCGGCACCACAATCTGTTACTCATTCATGCAGGCCACGGGGATGGTGAATGATCACCTGGCATCCTGCTTCCGCGCGCGCGAGTGATCCTGCCGTTACAGTTGGCGCGCGCCATGGTTATTTGGCGAAAGCCAGACCCAGGTAATAGGGCCACAGCACAACCGCAAAAACGCCCCTTCCAGAACGGCAGGTGCAGAAAGCCGATGGTGAAAAGCCAGGCGGCAATCCAGACCATTCCCGCAAAGCCCTGCCGGTGAATTTGGATTTTTTCCATGGTCACAAGTTTACACCCGCCGCCGGCCCGGGCAAGCGCCTGAGGGTGTGGTGCAGAAATCAAGCGGACCTGGTGCGCCAGATCTTTTCATCCTTCATCCTTCTGCAACCCACATGCCACCTACTGACCGCTTGTTTACGTTCCCGCCACAATCCCCGGAAACCAGCGCACGGCGTTGTCGTGGAAGATCTTGTGCAGCACGGGTTCGGGCAGCTTCAGTCCCTGGTACTTCTTTCCGCGATAATCCACCCAGTCGTCGGTGGCAAAGTATTTCCAGTCGCGCAAATAACGTTCCTGCCACTCCTTGATGGCAGCCGCCGTGTTTCCATTGGCGTCCAGTCCCAGGTCAGTGCCGTAGAGCACCCGGTCCTGGTACTTGATAAGGAACGCCCTCACCTTCTCGCGCGGCTGCATCATCAGGTACTGAACGCGCGCAGCCGTATCGACGGCGAAATTCGGATAGCGGTCAAAGTGCCGGGCGATCCGGTCCACGTCGGTTTCCATGCTGCCCAGGTGCGCGCCCACCACGCGCAGTTTGGGATTCTCCGCCAGCAGGTGGTCGCGCGCCGCCAGGATGGCGTCCTTGGAGGGCCACTCCGGATGCAGATAAGCGTATTCCTCCGGGTGCTGTTTGTAGTAGCTGTAGTCAGGGCTTTCAGGATCGGGCGCCTTCCAGCAGGAATCGGGTTCGGCAATATGGGCCACCACGGTGATGTGGTGCGCGGCGATGTCCTGGTAGACGGGCTCAAACGCCGGATCGTCGGGCATCACGTACTTCCCCGCCTTGTTCTTCATCTCCATGCCCATCACTTTATAAATCTTCACGGCCACGGCGCCGTTGGCAAAGTCGTGGTTCAACTGGCTGATGGCTTGCTTTTTGAAGCCCGGCTTCTCAAATCCATAGGGATTGAAGGTGGTGCAGAAGGCGGCGCGCCCTTCGGTAATCTTCCGAACTTTCAGCTCGTCGCTGCGCTGCGGCTCCAGGGCTTTAAAGAAAGGATCGCGGTCATCGATCACGCAAATGTTGAGCAGGCGCAAATCCAGGCGCTTCACCATGGCGGCAAACGCCGGATCGTCTTTGTAGACGTGCACGTGCACATCGATGGGCTCGACGGCGGCAAAACCCGAAAGATCGCCGGTCGGCTCCGCCGCCGTTTTCGTTTCCTGCTGCGGACCCGTGCTCTGGCAGGCGGCATTCAGCAGCACAACAGCCAGCGCCGCCGCCAGCAGTGCATGCAACGTCAACTGCGATTTCCAGATTTTCACCTCGTCCCTCCTGATGGCCGTGAGCCGCGGCGCCTTCGTAACACCGTGGCATTTTTCTCGCGGCCGGCGTTCTCGAGCCTCGAAATGCCACCCAGCATACCGCTCCGCCCGCTGAAAAACAAATGGGGGTGTGCCCCGAAAGATGCGAACCCATTTCGCGAATCCCGCCGTTTTCAATCAGCAGGTCCAGCGCGCCGTCCAGCCCGTCCTCGGGCGAAACCACGCGTCCGTTCTGAATCAGCAATCGAGCCACTCTGTCCACCTGAGAATGTCAGGGTCGTTGTGAGAGCAAACCATCAGCGGGGCGAAGGTTTGCACATCGTGCGCGGCGGCTAGCTCCATCGGCTGAAAGGCCGGTTGGGAATTTGTGTTGTTCCGTGGCATGGCATTCGAATAAGGGTGGCAAAACAAAGGCGGCTTTGACGGCGGACAGTAGGCTAGATTTTTTGGATTCGCCTGGCGCGCCCGCTCCGGTTCGTTTTTTAGCGCCACTTTATTATCAACACTATCGGTAGGTTCGTTTTAGGTTCGTTTTTTCCACAGCTACGTATTTTCAACAACTTCTCAGCTTCGTTTTTAGGTTCGTTTAGGTTCGTTTTTTGGAGCCGATCCTTTGTTTTCAACAACCTCTCAGGTTCGTTTTTTAAAATAACATCTTTTTCTGTCCCATTTGTCCCAAAAAGCCAGAAAGCTAGCCTTTTTGCGGCCCTCCAAAGTCCCCCATCGAGTCTCCGAATCTCATCCGGCGCCCGGGCCTCCCGGCACACACAAAAGACTATCACGCTAGCCGACATTTGTCAAGCAAAATCGCGCGCGCCATTGCACAGACGCTCCGCTGGAACGTCGCCTTTGGCTTCAACGCCGGCCCCTGACCAGGGTCAGCATGCAGCGCCGACCACCGTTCTTGCGTTCTCCGACCTTTGTGTTCATCGCGGCCTGCAAGCGCGGAATCCCGAAAGAGCCCTCGCCCCTGGGAAGAGGGAGCAAACCCAGGTGGGGCCAGGCGCCGCCGGGCCATGCTATACTCGCCCTCGATGCCTACACGAAACCAGGGACTGCTCCACCCCACCGGCCGGCCCTACCGCTTCGTGGTTCTGGCCTTTGCTTCCCTGATGGCTTTCGGCAGCTACTTTGCCTACGACAGCGTTGGCGCCATTGAGACCACGCTGATCCAGGTTTTCCACACCAACCGAGCCGCCATCGGCACCATGTACACCATGTACAGCGTGGCCGCCGTCTTCGCGGTGCTGGCCGGCGGTTTCCTGATTGACCGCGCGGGCGTGCGCCTGGCCAGCCTGATCTTCTCCTGCTTTATCGTAGCCGGCGCCGCCGTGGTAGCCTGGGCGCCCGACCTGCCCGTTCTCTACGCCGGGCGGGTGCTTTTCGGCATCGGCTCGGAATCGATGATCGTTGCCCAGAGCGCCATCATCGCACGCTGGTTCAAGGGCAAGGAACTGGCGCTGGCCTTCGGCATCGCCCTCACCATCTGCCGCCTGGGCACGCTGTTTTCCTTCAATACCGAACAACTGCTGGCCAACCGGTTTGGATGGCGAAACGCGCTGTGGGTAGCCGCGGGGTTGTGTGTGGCCAGCCTGGTGTGCAACTGGATCTACACCTTGATGGACCGGCACGCGGAGCCCATCCTGCAACTCCCCAAGGCGGGCGGCGGCGACAAGATCACCTGGGCCGACGTCGGAAAGTTCCGGCCCTCGTACTGGTACGCGGTGGGCATCTGCGTGGCGTTCTACTCGGCCATCTTTCCCTTTACGGCGCTGGCCACCGACTTCTTCCACGAGAAGTGGGGCATGCCGCTGGCGTCTGCGGCAGGGCACGGTTTTATCTCGGGCGTGTTCTACAACTTTACCCACATGTTCAGCACCGCCCAGGGCACCACGTCGATTATCATTGCGGCCTCCATGGTGCTGGCGCCCTTTGCCGGCAACCTGGTCGATCGCATCGGGCGCCGCGCCACCCTGATGGTGATGGGCTCGCTACTCATCGTTCCCGCACACCTGCTACTGGGGCTCACCACCATCTGGCCCGTCTTCCCCATGATCGTGCTGGGAGCCGCTTTCGTGCTGGTGCCCGCCTGCATCTGGCCGTCGGTTCCGCTGATTGTGGACGAGCGCCGCGTGGGAACGGCGTTTGGCCTGATGACCGCCTTGCAGAACGTGGGCCTGGCAACCTTCCCCATCGCGAACGGCGCGCTGCGCGACGCCACGCACGGCTACACCGCCAGCCAGATTATGTTCGGCGCGCTCGGTTTCTGCGGCCTCATCTTCTCTTTTCTTCTGCTGCGCGCCGACCGCCGCGAAGGCGGCCGCCTCGAGCGCGCTTAGCGCGGTTGTTTACAAACCCCCTGGTACCACATCATCCTGAGCCCTGCGCTCGTCATTCCGAGCGCAGCGAGGAATCTGCTTTTTCGCTTTCAGTCAGGCACAGCAGATGCTTCGCTGTGCTCAGCATGACGGGCAGACCCCTGGTTGCCTCAACGGCCGAGGTTGGTGCGCGGCCAGTCGATCCTCCAGCGCCCGCTGGGGTATTTGGCCCAGAACAATTGTTTTGCCGGCGTGCCGCGCGCGTGGTGGTAGAGCACGGCGGCGCGCTCGTAAAAACCGCGGGTGTGCCAGGAGTCGAGGTAGTGGAACAGCTTGTAGTCGAGGTGGTGGCAGAATTCGTGGGTCAGCGTGCTGAGAAAGGTTCCATAAGAGGTGACCCGCTTCTGCACGGCGGTCCGCATCCAGACGCGGATGAGCATGGTGTCGGGATGATAGTCGCCGAAGAGCTCGTATCCGCCACCCTCGCGGCTGCGGACCGGCCGTGCAGCGAGAACGCGAATGGGAACCCGCTCCACCTTGTAGAAGTCCGCCGCAATGTTCAAAAACTTTTCGCACAACCGATGGACCGGCGGGGTCTCTCCCGCCTTGAGCGCTTCCTCAAGTGATGAGCACAGGCGCTGCAGGCGGTCGTCCGGCGGAACGCCGAGCGCCCGGTTCTCGTCGCTCTTGATGTAATCGGCGAGCAGGGTCTTCTTTCGCGGCTTGCTGTCAGTGAGCATCCCAACATCATTTTTGACCGCGCGGGCAGAGGCCCGCAAGCCCGCTGAAAGCTTGATAAACATCACAGCCCAACGTGAGTCGCATCACAGCCGTTTGTGAGGTTGAGCGATAGCCTATGGCTGGTTGTCATAACGAGGAGTATTCCGCCCCGCGGCTGTAGGCCCTGAACATGGGCCATGCCGGGTGGGGTGAAATCGGGCGGAAGGGATTCATACCATGACTGAACCAAACAGTGGAGAGCTTCCAGAAAAAACTTTGTGGAGACCGATGGCTGCGGTTCTTTTGTGCCTGCGCATCGTCATCGGATGGCAGTTGCTATACGAAGGGCTTGCCAAGGTCCTGACGCCAAACTGGACGGCAGCCCCCTATCTGCTGCTCTCGCGCGGCTTCTTCCCTGGATTCTTCCACTGGCTGGGATCGAGCCCGGCCATGCTGGGAGCGGTTAATTTCCTGAATACGTGGGGTTTGACGCTGATCGGGCTGGCGCTGATTCTTGGCGTTGTGACCCGTTTCGCCAGCGCCTGCGGCGTCGCGATGCTGGCGCTTTACTATCTGGCGCAACCACCCCTGATCCGAACAAATTATTGGGCTCCGGTGGAAGGCCATTACATGGTGGTGAACAAGACCCTGGTGGAACTGATGGTCCTGGTGGTCTTCTTATTCGTTCCCGCCGGAGCGTTGTGGGGAATTGACCGGTTCTGGCGCGGGCGGCAAGGGCGGAAGAAGGCGGCGGCTCCGGACGCTGATGCCGCGCCTGACACCGTTTCCCTGGCCCGGCGCAGGACGCTGGAAAACCTGATCGGCGTTCCCGTGCTCGGCGTGCTGGGAATTGCGACGCAACGGAAGTACACCTGGGAAAAGGTGCATGCCATCACCGGCGCAACCATCAAGCTGCAGGATTTAAGCCTGAAAGACCTGAAAGGCGAACTGCCCCAGGGAATGCTGGGAAAACTGAAAATCAGCCGCCTGATTCTGGGCGGCAACCTGATTGGCGGGTACTCGCATTCGCGGGACCTGATCTACGGTTCGCAGCTTTTCAAAGCCTACAACTCGGACCGCAAGGTTTTTGAAACCCTCGAACTCGCCGAGCGGGCCGGGATCAATACCTTCTGCGCCGATCCCGACGAATTGCCTCTCTTCAACAAGTATCGCGAATTGAATTCTTCCAAAATGCAGACGCTCGTCCAGGTGTGGGGACACCCCAAACCGGCAGACATGAAGGAGATCATCGACAAGGCCATCGATTCCGGAGGGACCACGCTCTACATTCGGGGAGTGGAGGGAGACATTTTCACCCGCGACAGGCAAATGGAAGTGCTGGCCAGGGCGCTCGACTACATCAGGAAGCAGGGTGTCCCGGCGGGCATCGGGGCGCACTCCATCGAGGTGCCCATCGAATGCGAGAAGGCCGGGCTCGATCCCGATTACTATGTCAAGACTCTGCACAGTGACCAGTACTGGTCGGCAACTCCGCCGAAGGACCGCGTGGAGTTCTCGGTGATCGACCCGAAGCTGGCCCACGGCGCCTGGCGCGACAATATGTTCGACCTTTTCCCGGAAAAAACCATCGAGTTTATGGGGACCGTGAAGAAGCCGTGGATTGCCTTCAAGGTGCTGGCGGCCGGGGCGTTCCATCCCAAAGACGGCTTCCGGTTCGCGTTTGAAAACGGCGCCGACTTTATTAATGTTGGGATGTTTGACTTCCAGGTGGTGGAGGACGTGAACACGGCCATCGACGTCCTCTCCAGTGTGAAAACCCGTAAGCGCCCGTGGTACGCCTGAGGAGGATGGCAAAATCGAGTGACGCGCGTCTTTTGCAGCGGCGCCGAATGAGCGCCGAAAACCAGGCGGCCACAGGCCAGTTTAAGGATCCATGCAATGAGTGAAACGGACAACAGAGGGCTTGCTGGACAAGTTCTCGCGTGGAAACCGATGGCTGCCGTTCTTTTGTGCCTGCGCATCGTCATCGGATGGCAGTTGCTATACGAAGGGCTGGCCAAGCTGCTGACGCCGGACTGGACGGCAGCTCCCTACCTGCTGCTCTCGCGCGGCTTCTTCCCCGGATTCTTCCACTGGCTGGGATCGAGCCCGGCCATGCTGGGAGCGGTTAATTTCCTGAATACGTGGGGTTTGACGCTGATCGGGCTGGCGCTGATTCTTGGCGTTGTGACCCGTTTCGCCAGCGCCTGCGGCGTCGCGATGCTGGCGCTTTACTATCTGGCGCAGCCGCCGTTGATCCGCACAAATTATTGGGCCCCGGTGGAAGGCCACTACATGGTGGTGAACAAGACCCTGGTGGAACTGGTGGTCCTGGTGGTCTTCTTATTCGTTCCCGCCGGTGCGTTGTGGGGAATTGACCGGTTCTGGCGCGGGTGGCAAGGGCGGAAGAAGGCGGCGGCTCCGGACGCTGATGCCGCGCCTGACACCGTTTCCCTGGCCCGGCGCAGGACGCTGGAAAACCTGATTGGCGTTCCCGTGCTCGGCGTGCTGGGAATTGCGACCCAACGGAAGTACTCCTGGGAAAAGGTGCATGCGATCACCGGCGCAACCGTCAAGCTGCAGGACCTGAGCCTGAAAGATTTGAAAGGCGAGCTTCCCCAGGGGACCCTGGGAAAATTGAAAATCAGCCGGCTGATTTTGGGCGGGAATCTGATTGCGGGATTTTCGCACACCCGGGACCTCCTTTACGGACCGCAGCTTTTTAAAGCCTACAACACAGACCGCAAGGTTTTTGAGACCCTCGAACTGGCCGAGCGGGCGGGCGTCAACACATTTTTCGCCAACCCGATGGAAATGCGCGTGTTCAGCAAATATCGCGAGCTGACTTCTTCCAGGATGCAAACCATCTGCCTGGTGTACCCTACGCCGAAAGATTTGAAGACGAGCATTGACCAGGCGATTGATGCCGGGGGAACCACGCTTTACGTTCAGGGAGTGAATGCGGACAGGTTCGTGATGAACGGTCAGGTGGACCTGCTGGGCAAGGCGCTGGAATACATCAAAAGCCAGGGTTACCTGGGAGGCATCGGCGCGCACTCCATCGAGACCCCGATCCAATGCGAGAAGGCCGGGCTCAACCCCGACTACTATGTAAAAACCCTGCACAGTGACCAGTACTGGTCAGCGACTCCGCGAAAGGACCGCGTGGAATTTGCGGTCATCGATGAACCGCTTGCCCACGGCCATGTGCACGACAACATGTGGGACCTCTTTCCGGAAAAGACCATCGCGTTTATGGAAACCGTCAAGAAGCCGTGGTTCGCCTTCAAGGTTCTGGCGGCCGGCGCCTTCCATCCCAGGGAGGGATTTCGCTTTGCATTTGAAAACGGTGGCGACTTTATTTGCGTCGGGATGTTTGATTTCCAGGTGGTGGAGGACGTGAACACGGCCATCGACGTGCTCTCCAGCCTGAAAAACCGAAAGCGCCCGTGGTATGCCTGAGCGCCGGAGGCCAGGTTGCAGCGACAGGGTCTGCGCCGGCCGCACCCCGCTGCGGGAAAGGGAAAAGGGCCATTGGGAATTGCCATGAATTCCAGGGGATTGATTGGAACGGTGCTCGATCGGGCCCGCGCCTGGGCATCCATGGGCATCTCGGCGCACTCCTCTCACGGCCCTGAGCTTCCCAGCCGGTCTTTCCGTTCCATGGGGACCCTGGCAGCCATCACGCTGGGCGGCGACTACGCTGACCGCCTCGAACCGATCGCACAAAACATACAGGCCATGTTCGACCGGCTGGAAAGCGAGATGAGCGTCTTTCGGCCCGGCAGCGCCATCTGCGAGCTTTCCAGAATGGCGGGCGAGGCGCCGGTGGCCGTTCCCGAAGACACCTGGCGCGTGCTCAGCCTGGGCCAACACTTTGGGAGCGTGACCTCGGGCGCTTTCAACATCGCCGCTGCGCCGCTGGTGGGACTCTGGGGATTCAACGGAGCGCCGGTGCCAATCAGCCCGCCCTCCGATCGGTCCATCAGCAAGACGCTGGAGCTGGTTGATGATCGCCGGCTGGCTCTCCGTGACGGGACAGCCTTTCTGCCTCTCAAGGGTATGGCGGTGGATGCGGGGGGAATCGCCAAGGGCTACGCCGTCGACCGCGCATACGACTATTGCCTGAGCGAGGGGATCAAAGACTTTCTCATCGACTTCAGCGGCAACGTCCGCGCCGCCGGGCGTCCTTCGCCAGGAGGGGGCTGGCAGATTGGCGTGCGTGACCCCTTTGACGCTTCCCGCATGCTCGGCAAAATCGCCCTGCCCAGCGGCTCGGCTGTGGCCACGTCGGGTAGCTACGAGCGTTTTGTTGACGTGGCGGGCAAACGGTTCTCGCACATCATCGACCCCCGCACAGGGTATCCCGTCACTGAAACCAGCAGCACCACCGTTCTGTGCGCAGACGCCGTCACTGCCGACGCCCTTTCGACGGCCTTCTTTGTGGCCGGCCTGGTGGGAGCAGCCGAGCTTTTGACGAAGCTCCCTTCAGTGGACCTGCTCCTCGTGCCGGACCAGCGTCCACGGAATCTCTATTTGACTCCGGGCTTTGACAAAATCCTCGCGACACAGGGAACCCAGCAGCGCTCCCTGCTGAATTACCGGTAAGAAGAAAACAAGCCCACATCCAATAAAATTTCATTTCCACCAGGTCATGGCGTTTTTGTGTTTGCCAAACTATCATGCGGGATGATGGCCAATGCCTTTGGGGGGAAGATGGTGCGGGTGGCGGCAGTCGTTCTTGCGCTTTTTGGCACTCTTCGGTCACAACTGAGGGCATCTGGCAACTCTTGCAGCGCTGTGTCGTTCACTGCAAAGCTTGATGCCGGTGACAGCTTCGCGCAAAAAGTGGGCGGCCTGGAGTTCAAACTTACCGCGACTCATGGCAAGACATCGTGCAACGGTTGGGGCTTCTCTCTGGAAGACGGAAACGGTAATGATTTCATTTACCCGGTCAACATGCCGCTTCGATTTAATCCTTCGCAGTTTCTCGGTTGTTCCTACGGCCTGACGGCTAAGCAAGGACTTGAGATGAAGCGTAGCCTGCGGTTCATTCTGTCCGAGCAGGACTATCTTCGACTTGACCCCCTAATGCGAGATGCCTTGTGGCCGGGCGATTCACCTGATCCTGAGCATGCCGCGGAAAGATATTTGAATGCCATCCGCGCGGTCCAAACCGGGCTGATCCGACTCAAAACCGTGCGCTATGAGCTGTCTTCCGACGGCCTCATCCAGTCCGCAACCTTTCGTGTTGACTTGATTGCTCCCGCCGGCTTTCGCTTTGACACAGCTCTGAAGACGTACTCGACGCACTGCCCACCAACTCCAGCAGAATAGAAGGAGGCTGGCGTTCGCACGCAACTGGAGGGTCCGAGACTCAGCCACAAAGGCTTCCATTTTGAGATAATCTAAAAGGCTGTAGCGGCAGCTTTGCGCCGCCGGCCCAGGCTGAAAGCATTGACCTTATGACGGGGTGAACCCGCCGCTACGCCGGAAGCGAGAGGCCTGCAAAAAGGAGCGGACGTGGCTGCAAAAATTCTGGCTGTGGTTGAGGACATTTTCTTCCTCGCAAAAATTCATCAGACTGCCCGGCAACTGGGCATCGCGGTGGAATCCGTGGCGCCTGATGCGCTGCGGGAAAAGCTGACGCAAGACGGCGCAAGCGCGATTCTGCTGGACCTGAACCACCGCTCCGGAAAAGCGATTGCCGTGTTGGAGGGGCTGAAAGACAATCCCGCCACGCGCCCGATTACCATCGTCGCCTTTCTTTCCCACGTGCAAACCGATCTCGCCCAGGCGGCGCACGCCGCAGGATGCGAGCGCGTGATGGCAAGGTCAGCCTTCAGCCAGCAACTGCCGATGCTGCTGCGCGAACTGTCAAAAGAAGAAAACGGCTGAGGCTGGCACAACAAAAGCACTTCACAAAACCCGACGGAGCCGCAATCAAACGTGGCACGGCCGTCTGGGCCGTGTTCATGGGCGAGACGCCCATGCCACACCGCGATCAGAACTTGAGGCCGAGGTTGTGTAAGTCCTTTTCGAGCTGCGCGGCGTTCTTAAAGTGCAAAGTCTGCAGCCGCAGTCGGGCAGCGCATTCCAGGTTGATCTCCCGGTCATCGATAAACAGGCACTCCTCCGGTTCGCGCTGGGTCAGGTCGAGCGCCAGGCGGAACATTTCGTCCTCCGGTTTCTTCACCCCCAGGAAACAGGAGCTCATAAAGAGGCTGAAATGTTTTCGCAGCTCGAAATGCCCAATCCGGTAGAGGTTGAGTTCCCGCGATTCATTATTCAGCGTTGACATCAGGTAGCGCCCGGCCTGTGCCAGCCGGGCCGCCACGTCGAGGGTGCCGTTAATGGGCTTCGACTGGTCAAACATATGCACCTTGAAAACGTCTTTTGCAAAGTTCCGTTCGCGGTAGAAAATGGTGCGGTCCAGATAGCGCTCGAGGCTCAACCTGCCGGTCTCAAAGCGGCCCACAACCAGTTCGTGCCGGTCCTCAAAATCTTCCCAGTCCAGCCTGAATTTCTGCGCCGCGCGTTCGCGGCTGTGCCGGTCCCAGCCATTGGTGAGCAAAACGCCACCCACGTCCCAGAACAATGCTGATATTTCTGCCATGCAATCACCTCCCGTGTGCCGGACTTATGGCCTTAACCCTGGGGGTTCGCCTGCAACCGCCCTGAAAGAAGGACCCACTGCCCGATTGGATGCATGAACCAGGGCCATTGTTCGCTTTGAAAATGCCCCTGGGCGGTTTCTTCTGATCGTTGTATCCCGATGCAGACCCCGGCGCGGGGCGCCTGCGGAATTCACGCCACATTTCTTCCGCGCTTTCGTGCTTTAAAGTTTACAGGACCTCTGTACAATATCAGGAGGGCCCCGCGAACAGCCGAAACCTGAATACGGCCCAAGGCCCTGTACCAGATGGTGCAGGGCAAGGAGCGATACTGACGTGAAGCGAAACGGACTGATACTGGCAATAACTCTGGTTCTGGCGGCATTTGCGGGCGCAATTCCGCGTGGGACAGCAGCACCGCAATCCTCCGCAAGCTCGACCCCGCAGGTGGCCGCGTCCTCCAAGGCCGTCAGCGGTTCTGACTTGGAAGACCTCAAAAATCCCAAGGAGAAAGTCCGAGCCAAGGCCGCGCAGGAGATTGGCGAAAACGGCGATCCTTCCATGGTGCCGGCGCTGATCGCCGCTCTGAATGATCCCAGCACACGTGTGCGGAATCAGGTGGTCGTAGCCCTGGCGTCCATCCGCGTGAAGCAATCGCTCCAGGGACTGATCCAGGCCACCAGCGACAACGATTCGGAGGTCCGCTGGCTGGCCGTGAAGGGCATCGAAGGATATTACACAGGCGTTACTCCCAAAACAGGTTTTATGGGTTACATGGAAAGCCAGTATCGCAGCGCCAAAAGACAATTCCTGGGAGGCCCCATCCGCATCACTCCCGGAACCGCGGTTGACCCGCAAGCTGTTTCGGCGCTCGACCGCGTGATGATGGACACCCATCACCAGCGGGCCGCTCAGGAGGCCACCCGGGCGCTCGGGATTCTGATGGCAAGGCAGGCCGTCCCCGACCTGGTGATCACCGCGCACGGCCCCAACGAAGACCTGGCCCGCGAAGCCCTGAACTCTTTGGGGAAGATTCAGGACATTTCCGCCGGGCCCAAGCTGGTGGACCTGCTGAGTTCGCCGAACAGACAGATTCGGCAGGACGCGGCCGTCACGGTTGGAATCCTGCGTACGCCCTCGGCGGTGCCGAAGCTGCAGGCCCTTTACGAAAACGATCCCAACAAGGAAACCCGGCAGGATGCACTGCAGGGCCTGGCCTACATTGGCGATCCCGTTTCGGAGCCGATCTTTCTGAAGGCCCTCAACGACAAGGAGGCTTCCATCCGGGGCTATGCGGCGCAGGGGCTGGCCCGCGCGAAAGACCAGAAGGCACTGCCGGACCTGCTGCGCAGCGCGCCGGCTGAAAAGAACGCAGACGCCCGCCTGGCCATGGAGTTTGCCATCACTTCCCTGGGCAGAAATGATTATCTCAGCTCCATTATTAAATCCCTGGACTCGGGCGAAGCCGACGTGGCGCAAGCCTATCTGGTGGAACTGGCTCGCGGTCCGGGTTTTCTGGCCCAGCTTTATCCCTACTTGAACAGCCGCAACGCGCAGGTTCAGCAGCGGCTGTGCAACGTTCTGATGTACTCCGGGGACAGCACCAGCGTCCACCCGCTTGAGCAGCTTTCGCACGACCAAAACTCGGACGTAGCCGCTGCGGCCCTGCGGGCGCTGAGCACTGTTCGCCAGAGGGCCGGCGCTTCAGCCGCCACCGGGCACTGAAATGCAGGACCCGGGCGCCCGGCTGGGATTCCGCCGGAAGCAGCCGGTGAACCCCTCGGGAAGCCTCGGCGCGATGGATAATGTGCACTGCCCTGCATTCCTGGAGCCACAGGAACCTGGGGTATACTGACAGTGGTGAACAGGAAGCGGTTGCGCACCCAGCGACGACGAGATCGAATTCTTTTTCTGGCAGGATTGCTGCTCCTGGTCCCGGCCTTTCTGTTTCCACAGACATCTCCTCCCAATGATCCCGTCACCCAGGAAAGCCTGAAGTTTGCCCGGATTTACGGCCTGCTGGAAGAGCATTACGCCGATCCCATTGACCCCGATCGCGCGATTTTCGACGGCGGAATCAGGAGGATGCTGGATACGCTGGACCCGTTTTCCGCTTTCTTTGACCGGCAGCAATTCAAGCTTCTGCAGGAGCAGACCAGCGGCGAGGCGAAAGGGTTCGGTTCGATCCTTTATGTGAAGCCGGGAAAAGTTCTGGTGCTGCAGGCCGCGGAGGGCTCGCCTTCCTGGAGGGCGGGGCTCGGGCCCGGCGACGAAATCGTCGACATTAACGGCGAGAAGGTTGCCCAGCTTGATTTCCGGGCCTTGATCAAGCTGCTGCAGAGTTCCCGTTCCCACCCTGTGAGGCTGGGGATTCTGCACCCGGGTAAAGATGTGCCGCAGGAGGTTCGGCTGGTTCCCAAGGAAGTTGAACTCCCCACCGTGGATAACGCTTTTTTGTTTCCGGGCCAGCAGATCGCCTATATCCACGTTTCAGGCTTCGATGCCAAGACGACTGAAGAGGTACGGAGCGCCGTTGAAAAGCTGGGCGGACCCAGGCTGAAGGGACTGCTGCTGGACCTGCGCGACAATCACGGCGGCGTGGTTGCAACCGCCGTCGGCGTGGCCAGCCTCTTCCTCAAGCCGGGCCTCAGCGTGCTGACCATCCGCGGCCGGGCAGTTCCCGAAAAAACGTATAAAACAACACCCGCGCAAATCCATTTTGGCATGCCGATGGTGGTGCTGGTGAATGGTGAAACGGCCAGCGCAGCCGAACTGCTGACGGCCGCACTGGAAGAGCACGACCGGGCCGTCATCGCAGGAGAATCGACATTCGGCAAAGGCGTCGTTGACAACGTTATGCCCCTCTCCGACGACACCGGTATGGCCCTCATTGTCGCCCAGTACTTTACACCCAGCGGGCGCTCCATCCAGCGCCGCCTGCCGGGAACCATGCTGGCCCACGCTGAATCGGGCATCGGCAAGAGCAAGGATTTCCACACGGACGACGGCCGGCCGCTTTCCGCAGGCGGAGGGATAACCCCCGACATGCCCATTCCCGCCCGCAAGCTGGACCCCTGGGCCGTTTTCCTGAACGAGCGCGGCCTTTTTACCGACTTCGCCTCACAATACATCACCTACCACACGGACCTGAAACAAACGTTCGAGCCCGACAAAGATGTGATGACGGAGTTTCGAAACTTCCTCTCCAGCCGGCGCATTCGAGCGCCACTTGCATATTGGGTGCAGGATCAGGACTACCTCAAGCTCAGGATCAGGATGGAAGTTTTCAGTCTGATTTTCGGTCTCGCGGCAGGAAACGAAGTGGAAATCAAAGGCGATCCCCAAGTGCAGAAGGCGTTAGAGGTGTTTCCCAGGGTTCCTGGCATCCTGAAGGGCCCGCTGCCCATGGGGGAAAAGCACGTCAAGCGGGTGGCCGCGCGCGGCGACGAGGAGCGCCAGTCGCCGAGGCGTGAAAGGGCACGACTTTAGTCGTGCCCTTTCACGGCAACATCCGCTGGTTCATGAAGCGTCCGTGTCAGGCAACCGCCAGAGCTTCAATCTCCACCAGCATTTCCGGATCAACCAGCCGGGTGACTCCTACAAAGCTGGTGGCGGGATGGATCTCGCCAAAGCATTCCGCATGCCCCTTGGCCACCTCTTCCCAGCGGTCCATATCGGTGAGATAAATCCGGGTCCTGACCACATGTTCCAAACCCAGACCCAGGCGATTCAAGGCGTTCTCGATGTTCCGCGAGGCCTGCACGGTCTGCGCATAAGCATCACCGGGGGCAAGAACTTTTCCTGAAGGATCTGTGGCAGTCGTCCCGGAAACAAAGACCATATCACCCACCTGCACGGCGCGTGCGTATCCCACCTTGGGTTCCCAGGGGGTTCCGGTGAATATTTTAGTGCGCTTGTTCTTCATCAATCCCTCCTTGAAGCTCCCCGATGAGCAGGCACCGGGACAGATGTGTACTGATGAGTCTAAACTGCTTTCTGCGGTTGAGCTATTTTTGCTTCTGTTTTTCAAAGTAGCGGCGGTGTGCGCGTGCTGCCGCTTCCAGGCGGTGACGGCGCCTGATTAATGCCTCACGATACTCGTGCTTCTCTTCCGGAGTCAGCGCAATCACCGGGGGAACGCTCACAGGCCGCCCTTGGGCGTCGAGGGCAACATAGGTGACGAAGGCCGAACTGGTCTGCAGTTTTTCGCCGGTGAGCAGGTCTTCACGATAGACTTTCACCGCCACTTCAACCGAGGTCCGGAAAGCCCGCGTAATCTGCGCGCGCAAAATGATGAGTTGGCCGACCCGAATGGGATGGACAAAATCCAGGTTGTCGACGGAGACCGTCACCACCACATTCCGGGTGTGGCGATGGGCTACAATCGCCCCCGCGATGTCGATTAAATGCATGACCTTGCCGCCCAGGATGTTGCCCAATGGGTTGGCGTCGTTCGGCAGAACAACCTCCACCATTTCCACCCTGGACTCGCTGATGGTCTTGCCTTTTTGTTTCCGTTTCTGCAAGGGTCACCAAGCTCCGGGAATGCTCACTACTGCTGGAGGCGCCGCCGGGCAACCCCATGATACAACTCCGCCTGCGCCTGGAGATGTGAATTCCCGCCCGGCTCATGTAAATCCGCCCGCGGCCGTTTCCGCACTAATGCACCGGCCTCAACAGCGGCAGCCTGTTCCGGTTAACTTCGCACTGGTCTGCCTGTTTATAGTACGTCACTCGCCAGCTCAATACAACCCGATTTGAAGTTCTATCAAGCGTAGCAAGCCGGGTCCGGATGGCCAGCATTGCCCAGAACAAGCACGGCGATCTGGGCCTCGGCTACAGCACCTCAGGGGTCACCAGCGTTCCGGGCATTTCCGTCACCGGACTTTTGAATGGCACGGACTCCGGGATGGAGCTGGGGCAGCGTTTTTACAATGGCAGTGACCGGAGTTACCACGGCACTTACAGCCGCTGGGGCGATTACTCCAGCATGAGCGTGGACCCCACCGACGATTGCAGTTTCTGGTACACCAACGAGTACGTCAAACCTGCCGTCCTGAGTTTTGATTTTCTCTGGAATACCGTCATCGGCAAATTCAGGATTGGAGACTGCACCGGATCAATCGCATCCAGCTTCTCGTTTTCCGTAAATGCGCCCTCCAGCCAGACGGTTACCGTGGGAACGGGCACGTCCTACTCGATCGATGTTGCGCCCGCAAGCGGCTATAACGGCATCGTCGACCTGAGTGTCGATCAAAACACATGCCCCAGCGGGGCCATTTGCACTCTTACAACCACTACGGCAGATTTCAGCACGAGTTCCACGCCCGTCAACACAAGCCTGACCGTTGATACCAGTTCCAGCACCCCGGCGCAAAGCTACAACGTCGTAGTGAAGGGTGCGGACAGTTCGAACTCATCGATAACAGGCCAGACCTCGGTGCAGCTAGCTGTAACCGACTTCTCAGTCAGTTCGAACCCGCCGTCCCAGACCGTCACCTCGGGCACGGCCGCCGTCTACACCATTACGGCCAACGCCCTGAACGGGTTCACCGGAAGCGTCAATCTGAGTGTGGGAAGCACGTGTCCCTCCGGGCTCACGTGCACTTTCGGCTCCGCTTCCGTCGCTGCCGGCAGTTCCACCACACTGACCGTGAGCGGCACCGATTCGGTGAAGTCAAGCTCGACTTTCAACATCACCGTTACCGGTAGCAGCAGCGGCTTGACCCATACAACAACCGCCGGCCTGACGGTCAATCCTCCTCCGCCGGACTTCTCCATCGCTGCCACGCCGGGGAGCCAGACAGTAACTGCCGGGACCGGCGCCAGTTACACGGTGAACATCACCCCCTCGAACGGATTCACTGGAAGTGTAACCTTCAATGCGAGCGGAATTCCAAGCGGCGCAACGGCCGGCTTTGCACCTAACCCCGCCACCAGTAGTTCCACGATGACCATCTCGACCAGCAACTCGACCCCGTCGGGGACCTATACACTGACGATCACCGGCACCAGCGGTAGTTTGAGCCACACCACAACCGTCACCCTGACAGTCAACGGAACCGCTACCCCCGATTTCGCGCTCAGTGTTTCTTCGGCAACCATCACGGTGGGCGTCAATTCGAGCAATACGGACACGATTACGGTGACGCCGTCGGGCGGCTTCAACGGCAGCGTGAGTCTCAGCCTCATCGGCCTGCCGCGGCGGACCAGCTCGAACTTCAGCGTGAATCCCATTTCGATCAATACCAGCCCTGGAAGCTCGCTCCTGACGATCAGCACGAGCCGGAACGCCACAACAGGAACTTACGGGCTGGCCCTTACGGCCACCGGCGGCGGCGTGACAAAAACGATCAACCTGGCGCTAGTCGTCGGAACAACACCTTCGCCGGACTTCTCGATTTCGGCTTCGCCCTCCAGCCAGACGGTGGACCCCGGGTCGGGCACGTCCTATACCGTGAATGTTGCAGGATCGGGCGGATTCACCGATACGGTCGGGTTCAGTGCCAGTGGGTTGCCGACCGGCGCGACGGCCGGTTTCAGCCCGACTTCGGTGAGCGGCGGCTCCGGCTCATCCACCATGAGCATCATAACCAGCACTTCAACACCGACGGGAACCTACACCGTCACCATCACCGGGACCAGCAGCGTGACCCATTCGACAACGGTGACACTGGTGGTGGGAACGGCGGCCGGCGGGGACTTCTCGCTTTCAGCCTCGCCGGGGAGCAATACTCTCCGCGGCGGTGGCACGGCGATCTACACAATCAGCGTAACGCCCGCAAGCGGGGCGAACCCGACGGTGGGCTTCCAGGTTACTGGCCTTCCCGGAGGAGGAACGACCGCTGGTTTCAACCCGACTTCCGTGACCGGGTCGGGCAGCACAATCCTGTCCGTGCAGGTTCCCTCGGGAGTCACCGGGAACTACACGCTGACGATTACCGGAACCAATACCACGGGAACATCCCATACTGTTTCAGTGGGATTGAAGCTCCACTAAACGGGTTCGATCCAGATCTGCCCTAGGGACCGGACGGAATATAGTCTGGTCCCCATTTCTGTCCCTGCCGCCTTCAGCAACCAGCATCCGAGGCAGGCTTCCAGCCGGAAGATTACGGCAGGTTCATCTCGCAGCAGGACCCTCTTCAGGGAGTCCAGGGAATGAGCGCCTTCTGTGGGAAGCAGCCAGCGCAAAATGAAAAACCCCTGCCTGCATCGGATTCCTGCAGGAGGAAATCGATGAGGACAGGGGTTGATACTTTTGTGTTCGCCAGCCCCCCCCGTCGCATGCAAAAGGCGGGTCAGGACGGCGACGAAATCCTGCTCTTTGGCCTCAGGGCTTGGGCTTGGGCCTGGCCGCAGGCTTCGCCGCTGAGCCGGCCCCGGCGCTGCCTGAGGGAGCTGAAGCCGACGCTGCAGGATTCGAACTGTCATAGAGCTTGACAATCTCGGGAGTAATGTCAACACCCTTCGCCGCGTAATAGACAGGCACCTGGCTGCCGTCGATGACCAGAGCAAACCCGTGCCCCGAAGCATATTGATCGATCACTTTCACCATCTTTTGCCCGAGATCCCGCATCACCGTGTCGCGGTCATACTGAAAAGACGATTGAGCATCCTGCTCCAGACGCTGGAGGACTGTCTGTTTTTCCTGGAGATCATGCTGCATCCGGCGCTGTTCATCCGCGCTCAGCGTCGTCATCTGCTTCTGCAGTTGGTCCCGCAACTGCTGGACGTCCTGCTGCCGCTGGTTGATTTCCGTTTCACGCGGCTGGTATTCCTTCTGGAGATTCTGGATAGCCTGCTTCCCCTCCGTAGTGCTCAAAATGGCCTGCTGGATGTCAACGACGCCAATTTTCGCTCCAGTCGCCGGCGCGCTTTGCGCCCCCAGGTACATCGGACATACCATGAGGCCTGTCGTAAGCATCATTACCCAAACACGATTTCTCATTCTTCCTGACTCCTTTGCCATCGTTAAGAACTGGATTTTATCTTGCCACCGCCCCCCAAACAACTGTCAAGCTAAAAAGTTCTGGCCACTGTGAATCCAAGCCGGGTACTTCGCTCTTCGTACCGGAAACTCCGGAAATAGGGCAGGGCGCCGAGGTATGTTGGCGTATTGGGGAAAAGCGCCTGAATGTCCGAAGAAGCCTGCGGCGGCGTAATCACTTCATCCAGCCGCAGCCAGTTGTAACCGTAGTAAATGCGGAACGGAATATTAAAGTGCGGCACGATAACCTGCAGCTCGATCCCGGCAGAACTCCGCGGCTGGTAATTGGTTCCCTTGGCCAGTTGGAGTTGCGTCGGAGGATTGAAGAACGGGAAAGCCTGCGTAATGGAGGTCAGCGAGTTTGGCTTCAAGTTCAATTCACTCGTATGCCAGATGAAGTCCATGCCTGCATCAATGAAGGGCGCCACCGCCACGGGGCCGACGATCGGAATCCGGTACTCAAAGTTGGTCACCCACTCCGTGTCACCTCCGGGGAAGATGACCGTATTCACCGGGAAACTGGTTGATGACCCGCAAGCCCCCGTGGGAGTTCCACTGGAACTGAGAGCCGGAATGATGTTCCCAGCCGCGTCACGATTGCAAACAGAGGCCACCGTGGGGAAGAAAGCAACAGGACTGACCGAATAGATGTCGAAGCCGCGGATGTCGTTTTCGCCGCCCATGTACATCCGCGCGAAGGGAGGCGGAACCTTGCCGCCGTATCCGCTGATCGAAGTTGCCAGAGCGTGGAAAGCCAGCGTATTACGGCCGTGGTTGATGGGGTGGTAATACTTGAACTCGACCGTGGGTGTAATCGAATTGACGTTACCGCCCAGCGCGCTGCCCGCAAACTGCAACGCGGCGTAGATTGACTTCCCGTAATGAGGCTCCAGGTAATTCGGCCCCACCGTGTTGTAGTTATAGGTGGGCATGATGGAGCTGGTGCGGATGCCCGACAGAGAGTTGGGACCCTGAGTAATGTTCTGGAAATTCAGGGCCTTGAAGTACTGCTGGGACGCCAGACTGAAGGTCTGCAGGCTGCTGGTTGAAAAACTGTAAGTCAGGCCCAGGCGCGCAAAGTGGCGTTTCATCGGGTAACTGAGAAATGCCGTGAAGCCGGTGGAGTTCTGGGCAAAATTCTGAAACGAAGTCGCCCCATAGGCTGAGGCCAGGGCAGTCTGGCTGACGCCGGCATAAACGCTGCTCTGCTGAAGCTGGTTGAAGTTGACATCGCTTTTGAAGACCGTGAAACCGGTGGTAATGGGGCGGTCAGCCACATAGGGTTCCGTGAATCCGAAGGTGTAGAGCTTTTCGTACTGTCCGGTCTGGACGCCAACGCTCAAAGTTTCAGCCAGCCCCATAAAATTGTTGGTGGAGTAGTTGAACCCGAAGAAATCGCCTGCAAGACCGCTGATGCCTCCGGAAAACCCGATGGAATTGCGTCCCTTCTCGTGGACCTTCAGATCAATGTCAACCGAATGATCCTTGGCGTTCTGGCTGACCTTGTAATCTTCTTTCTTGATCTCCTGGAAAAAGCCGAGCTGGTTCACGCGCAGGATACTCAGGTCCCAGTAACGCGTATTAAACATCCCCCCTTCGTTCACCAGCAGCTCACGCCGAATCACCTTGTCCCTGGTTTTCGTGTTGCCTGAAAACTCAATCCTGTGGACCGTAAACTGATGGCCTTCATCAAAGTCCAGGGTCAGGTTGACCTCACGCCTTTTGCGGTTAGCCTCGGGGTCCGGGGTGGCAACAAAATTGATGTAACCGAACTCACCATAGAGCTTGGTGAGATTGTCGATGGCCTTGCGCATTTTTGATACATCGAAAACATCCCCCTGCTTCATCCCGAGGATGGGCGCCAGTTGCTTGGTCTTGAACAGCTTGTTGCCGCGAATGTTGAACTTGCCCAGCTTGTATTGCTGCCCTTCCTCAACGGGGATGGTGATATTCACAGCTTTTCCGTGGCCCCAGCTCCAGAAGAAGAACGGCCAGTGGTGCGCCGTATTCCGCATCTTGACCACCGGCTCGCCCGGAGTAGCGTAAAAATACCCGTGGTCCTGGTACAGTTCGCGCACTTTTTCAAGGTCGTACAGCACCTTGTCGTGGTCGTAAGTCTTGTGGAACCAGTAGAACCATGGAGGCAATCCCGCAGGCCGGGACAATTTCATCTGGAGCACCAGCGTCATGTTTCGAAAAACCGTATTGCCCGTGAACTGGATGTGCCCAATCTTCACCTTGGGCCCCTCGTCCACAATAAAGGTAAGCGCAACGGAATTCGGCGGAATATTCCGCGTTCTGTGGCGGACCGTTGCAAACTGCCGCCCATGAGCCCCCAGCATTTGCTGGATCACCACTTCCGCCCGTTTGATGACCACAGGATCATACTGGGAGTCCATGGTCAGGCCGACTTTCTGCTTCTGGAAAGCCTCCAATATGTCCGATTGCTCGATGGAGTGCAAACCCTTGTAGGTAATAGCCCGGACCAGCTTCTTTTCGCGGACAAAGAAGATCACGATCTTGCCGGTTTTCCCGTCCTGAACCTCCAGGCGGATGTCGTCAAAGTAACCGGTATTCCAAAGGGCCATGAAGTCACGCTCAAGCGAGTCCACGTCGTAAACATCGCCCGGCCGCGTAAAAATCCGCGCCTGCAGTGACGCAGAAGGAATCCGCCGGTTGCCGCGGAATTCAACTCCCTCAACCAGTTCCTGTTTTGGTTTGGCAGGTTTTGCCTGTCCTTTGGGGACGGGTTTTCCTGGTGCTCCGGGCGTGGGGGTGGTCAACTGCGGGGTGGTGAGCGCAGGCGTGGTCAGCTGCAACTCGCCGGGTTTTGACGGCGCCTCCGTGGAAGGCTGTTGTTTCTTCTGGCTTTCCTGGTTTTGCTGCTTTTGCTGGTCTTGCTGTTGTTCAGACTGAGTGGACGGAGAGGCCTGTTTCGGCTGGCTCTGGCTTGATGAATCCTGCGCCCGGAGCACGCACACGCCCATCATGAGAACCAGAACTGCGGCAGCCAATTGCGCCCAGATCGACTGATCTTGCCTTCTAACCCTGCCTGTCAAAAACCTCAAGAAACAGCCTTTCTCCCGCGCTCTGATTTTAAGAGCTTAAGCATCTCCGATGCGACGAACTCCTCTAGAGTTGGCTGGCGTCCCCCACTCAAGACAAGCCAACCCACAAGCCAATAAATCTGAGGATGCGTTGGATATTCAGGTTACTCGCGGATTCCCCGGCCCCCGAAGGAGTCTTACTAGTGAGAAAGTGGCATGGCCGCGACCAGCTTATCATTCACAGGGCGGTAGTAGAGTAATTCATTCTCTACCACCACCTCCAACACCGCCGGAGGTGTAATTTCGCCCTGGATCAACGCTTCCGAAAGCGGGTCCTCGATGTACTTCTGCAAGGCCCGCCTCAATGGCCGGGCCCCGTATGACCGGTCTGTACAGGTCTTCTCCAAAATCCACTTCCCGGCTTCCGGGGAAAGCGTCAAAGAGATATTCTTCTGCACCAGGTGCTGGTTCATCGCATTGACCAGCAACTCTAGAATCTGGAGCAGGTCGTTATCATTCAGGGCGTTAAAGATAATGATTTCGTCAAGCCGGTTCAGGAACTCCGGATTGAACAGCCGTTTGACCTCCCCCATCACAAGGTCGCCGATCTTCTTGTCCGTGGCGCCTTCCGCCGCCGACTGGAACCCCAGATTGGAGCGCCGTTCCAGATAGCGCGCCCCGATGTTGGACGTCATAATAATGATGGTGTTCTTAAAGTCGACCGTATTTCCCAGCCCGTCCGTCAGTTGCCCGTCTTCAAAAACCTGGAGGAGAATGTTGAAGACATCCGGGTGGGCCTTTTCAATCTCGTCCAGCAGAATCAGTGAATAAGGCGAGCGACGAACCCGCTCCGTGAGCTGGCCGCCTTCCTCGTATCCTACGTAACCGGGAGGCGAGCCGATCAGCTTGGACACGGAGTGCTTTTCCATGAATTCCGACATGTCAAAACGGATGAGCAGACGGTCGCTGTTAAAGAGAATGGCCGCCAGCGAACGCGCCATTTCCGTCTTCCCAACCCCAGTCGGACCCAGGAAGAGGAACGATCCCACCGGACGCCCGGGCGGCTTTAACCCGGCGCGTGAGCGGCGGATAGCCCGCGCCAGGGCTGAAATCGCCGATTCCTGGCTGATGATGCGCTTGTGCAGCTCATCCTCCAGGCGGAGCAGTTTCGCCATCTCTTCTTCTTTGATGGAACTGACAGGAATGCCCGTCCAGCGCGCCACAACGTCTTCGATGTCCACTTTGGAAACCGAACCGATGGCGGTCTCATCAATGTTATATTTTTCCCGCAGCAAACGAAGGTTTTCGCGTTCCTTACGCTCCTCGTCGGAATAGAAACGCGCCTTCTCAAACTCGTGGTTGGCGATGGCGTTTTCCATTCTATGGACGACAAACTTGATGCGCTTCTGGACGTCAATCATTTCTTCAGGCAAGGTGCTCTGGCGCAACTTGACGCGGGCGCCCGCCTCGTCAACCAGATCGACGGCCTTGTCGGGTAGAAACCGGTCCGGAATGTACCGGCTGGAAAGGTACACGGAATTTGTAATGGCCTCGTCCGTATAGGTCACCGCATGGAACTTCTCATACCGTTCCTTGATGCCGAATAGAATCTTGATAGTTTGCGCTTCGTCCGGCGGGGGAACTTTGACCGCCTGGAATCGCCTTTCCAGTGACCGGTCCCGCTCAATGGACTTGCGGAACTCGCCCGGCGTGGTGGCGCCTATACACTGAATTTCGCCGCGCGAAAGGGCCGGCTTCAGGATGTTCGCCGCGTCGAGCGATCCTTCGGCTGAACCGGCGCCCACCAGGGTGTGGAGTTCGTCGATAAAGATAATGGCGTTCTGGGCCTCCATCAGTTCTTTCATGATGGTTTTCAGTCGCTCTTCAAACTGACCGCGGTACTTGGTGCCGGCCACAATCAGTGAGAGGTCCAGGGCCAGAATACGCTTATCGGAGAGGAAGGAGGGAACATCGCCTTCGGCGATGCGCTCCGCCAGGCCTTCCACGATGGCCGTCTTGCCCACACCCGGCTCGCCGATCAGGACAGGATTGTTCTTGGTGCGTCGGCAGAGGATCTGAATGACCCGCTCCACCTCATTCTCACGGCCCACCAGGGGGTCCAGCTGATTTTCAAGCGCGGCCTGGGTGAGGTCGCGGCTGAACTCCGAAAGCAGCGAAGTCTCCTTAGCACGGTTTGCAGACACCTTCTCACCCTGTGAGCGGCTCAACTCTTCCCGAAGCGTTGACAACCGAAGTCCACGCTCGTGGAGAATCTCCGCCGCGAAGGATTTGTCCTCCCGGAGAAGTCCCAACAGAAGATGTTCGGTCCCGATGTGTTTGTGGGCCAGACGTTCGGCCTCCTCGGCGGCATAGGCCAGTACCCGCTTGCATTCCTGGCTGAGAGGCAGTTCGACGGAAGTCGACACTTTTTCCCGAATGGGGATGTGGCCTTCCACCTGCTTTCGAATGGATTCAATGGAGGCGTGTGAACGCAGAAAACGGTTGGTCAGGGCCTTGTCTTCGCGCAACAGGCCGAGCAGCAAGTGCTCAGTTTCGATATAAGGGCTTCCGAACTGGCTGGCCTCATATCGGGCGAAGAAGATGACACGCCGGGCTTTTTCTGTGTATCTCTCGAACATAGCTCCTCAGTTCTTCCGTGGACCCTGCTCCTCACCTCATAATATGCCAAAAAGCAGGTTGTCAGTTAAACCGTGGAACTACCACCTCGGTCAGTTGGCCGTCTTCCAGCCGCAACGTCCGAGCCGCGCGCTGCGCGAGTTCCATATTGTGTGTGGCCAGCACCGAAGTCAACCCATGAACCCGGTGCAGCCGTTCGAGCAGATCCATGACATGCTCGGCGGTCCGGTGATCCAGGTTTCCCGTCGGTTCGTCTGCCAGCAGCAACGCTGGCTTATTCACTAACGCCCTTGCGAGCGCTACACGCTGCTGCTCTCCCCCAGAAAGCTCACCGGTCCGGCGCCCCAGGGCGTTTTCAAGGCCCACCTCCGCCAGAAGTTCCCTGGCGTGACCCCTTGCCTTATCAAAATCGCTTCCTGCGATGAGTTGCGGCAGCATCACATTCTCAAGTGCACTGAATTCAGGCAGTAAATGGTGCATTTGCCAGACAAAACCAATACGCCGGTTCCTGTATTCGGCCTGCTCTTCGAAACTGAGTTCGCTCAATCTCTGCCCCCCAAAGTATATCTCACCTCTCGTCGGAGTGTCTAGCGCCGCGAGCAGGTGCAGCAGCGTCGTTTTGCCTGACCCGGACCTTCCAACCAGCGCCAGCAGTTCTCCCTGCTCCACCTCGAGGTTGAGGCCGGGAAAAACAACCACCTCCTGCTCGCCGGAGCGGAAGATCTTGGTCAAATTTTCAACACGCAACATCGGGCCCCGATTTCCGGACTCCGAGGGCAACATTAACATAAAACTCTTTTAAGGCAATCAAAGTTTGATTCAACTTTCATTCGTAACGAAGAATTTCCGCCGAGTCCAGCCTGGCAGCAGAGAACGAAGGATAAAACGCTGCAAGGAAGCTGATACCCAGGACTGCCAGGGTAATCCAGAGGCCATCCCAGGGACGTGGAATGAACGGGACATAGGACAAACCGTAAACGTCGGCCTGCAGGGGAATAAGGTGATAGGCTTCTCCCAGCCACGCACCCCCATAACCCAGAATCAAACCAAGGAACGTGCCCAGAGCCGCAATCAGTATCCCGTGCAGGGTAAAAACCGTCCAGATTTGCCTGTTCCTCGCTCCCATGGATTTCAGGACGGCAATGTCACGGTTCTTGTCCATCACCATCATCGCCAGCATAATGAAGATATTCAGAGCAGCGACCAGCACGATCAAACCGATGGTCAGAATGGTGACCAGCCTTTCCAGTTTCAAGGCGCTGAACAGCGCATGATTCTGGTCCACCCAGGTGGTGGTGGCAAATCCGGAACCCGCAGCATGGCGGATGGTCTGGGCCACGGAATCAGCCAAATACACATCATCAAGCTTGAATTCGATCACTGAAGCCACATTCGTCAAATCAAACAGGCGCTGGGCAGCATTCAGGTTGGTAAAAACCCAGGTGGCGTCGAAATCATAAAAGCCCGAATCAAATACCCCCACCACGCGGAAGTGCCGGTACTTGGGGACAACTTCAAAAGGCGTCAGGGTCCCCTGCGGGCTGGTGATCATCACCGTGTCGCCAACCTTTACCCCCAGGGTTCTGGCCAGTTCATTCCCCACAATCAACGGGTCTGCGTCGGGAAAGGTCTCAGAAAGTCCCTTCAGGTATCCTGAAGTCAGCCGATGGAGCAGGTCACAAACTTGAAGCTCGCGCTCCAGGTCGACGCCCTTGATCACCACCCCTCCGGACCGCTGCCGGTTCGAAATCAGCGCCTGTTCGTAAAGGGCCGGTGCGGCGGCAACCACGTGCGGCAGCTTTGAAAGGCGCTGGGTCAGCGCATCATAATGCTGGATGCCGTCATTCTGGGAACGGATCAGGTTCACATTGGCTGTGGCGCCCAGAAGCTTGCCCTGCAATTCCTGCCGAAAACCATTATTAATGGCCAGCGCAATCACCAGGGCCGCCACGCCCGCCATCACGCCCACAACGGAGATGGTGGTGACTACCGAAATGGCAGCCTGGCGACGCTTCGCCTTCAGATACCGCAATGCAATAAACAGTTCAAACTTCATAATCCAGAGCTATTATCCGATGATATCGCCTGGAAGGGAAATCTCAAATGCGGGCCGGCCAGTGTTCACCCCCCATGGGGGCGCGAAAAGCGCGACCTGGCTGAAGCGCGGCTGACGAGTGGCGCACATACGTGCTTTGTCGTGTCTGCGTTCTCGCGGAGCGAGAGGCTCTTGCTTGAGTCCATTCCAACCGACCCTTTGCAACGATCGATGTGTCCTTCAAAGAACAAAATCCCCAGCCTGGCCACACCGGCTTGCCGCCATCATGCCGTGCCCTCTGCACCGCGTCATTCTAATCCCACTCAGCTTCGCTGAACGCAGAGACAGAAACCGCCTCTGCGCCAGCCCCGGAATAAGAAGGAATTCGGCGCGCGGTTGGATTACATGCACCTGAACCCGGTGCGGAAGGGACTGGTGAGCAAGCCGGAAGAGTGGAACTGGTCAAGCTACAACAACTTTGCACTGGACGAGGACAAGGTCAATCGCTGCCCTTTAGAGGTAGACTATGTCCGTTTGCCGGAATCGTTTCGGGGATGAGAAAAGCCCACGGCACAAAATCGCTGCCGTGGCTACCCGCTTACGGTACCGGGGAGAGCTCTTAAGGAGGGACCAGATGGACGCGCGCATTATAAAGGCGATGATCGCTACCGTTCGGGGGGAACGCCAGCGGAGGCAGCAACCGCTCTCGGGCGAGGACGACGATTCCGCGCGTGACCGATGGATGTGGTTTGACGAACCATTCGTTAACGAGCTGTGTCTCGTGTTGTTGGTTGCACTTTGGCATGAACTCGAAAGGGGCCTGGTCAGGTTTGCAGCACGTTCGAGGGATGACGGGAGGGAAATCGGCGGCAAACGATATAAACAAAATGTCCGAGAAGCGCAAGTGGATTTACGAAAAGGTGGAGGTTGGAAGAGGCTTGCCGAGACACTCAAAATTAAGTCATGCCCGGGGTACACGAAATTGGAGGCCCTACAATTTCTCGCAAACTCATACAAGCATGACCCGTGGAAGGACCCGAGCCGGGAATTGCTGCAACTACTCAAGCTGGACGCGAATGCCAATTATGCACGCCTGGCTGAGAGCGATGCACTTCGGGGAGGGCTCGCGGTCTTGATCGGCCTTGAGGCCGGCGCCGATTATTGCGAAATCGCCGAGCGGTTTGTGGATATCGCGAGCGATTTCATTTCGGACGTGCAGAAACATGTAGAGCTGAGCCCAATTCGGTGGGGCCCCATACCGTTCAGACCCGTCCTGTGACGTTGCCCGATGAGAGCGGGTAGCCACGGCATGTTTTCTATGCCGTGGGTTTGTAGTACCTCGGCCCGCAAAAGACCCACGGCAGAAAATCGCTTCCGTGGCTACCCGCTGACAAGCTCTGAACGGAACTTGCAAGACCAAGGCAACACATGGGAAGCTTGCTTTCTGGCGGCACCCAACCTTCATCCGGGCGGATCATGATTGACTATCTTTCAAATTCGGCGGTATCGGCTTACTTCGATGCTCGCGAATGCCAAACGTACTATGAAGCACTCCGGCGCGCCAAATCACGGCGCGATTTCCATCCACACCTGATTGAGGTACTTGAAAAATTCGTCCTGTTTACAGACTCCCCTTCGGCCTCAAGCGAAGTGGATTACGTGATCCGCGAATCGCTTCGCTCGGAGCGACAGGCAAAATCCCTAGCGCCAAGCAGTACGTTGGCAGCCGCGCGCGACTTGTTTCCGATGGGAATACAGCTAATGGAACTCTCCGAACCGCTCACATTTAAGTCATTGAAGGCTGGATACCGACGCGCTTCGAAGGTCAATCATCCCGACGCGGGTGGAACTCACGAAGCTATGGTTGCGGTGAATAGGGCATTTGAGTTCGCCCACACACTGCTTTGCGACCGCCAGGGTGAGGAGGAAGTTAGTGGAGTAGTAGAGGTCACCAGCACACGGGAAATAATGGATTGCGCTGCTTATCGCTACAAATGTGGAGAAATGCTGTTCCTCGCTGCTTTGGACGGGTGGAGCCTGGATAAAGCCTCCTTGTGGCTGGCGCGTATTACTTCGGCATCTTGGCAGATTTCGCCTTACGCAAGCCATTGGCACCGCCGCGTCGCCCTTATCGAGCCTGCAAGCAAGCTCGCTAAACGCCTGTCCTTAACCGGCCTCCGGGAACAAGCAATGCAAGCACTTTCGGTTGCCCATGCAGGTTTGGAAGAGGCTAACAAGGGTCATCTCAATTACGGTCCCTACGTCTGGGCAGCCGAGGATGTCCTTAGCGGAAAACGGCGGACGCAAGTAGCGATCAGTCACCGGCGGCAAGCAGACAATGCCCTCAGACTAGGCGTGATAGGGCAGAAACAATTCAAGCGGATAATGGAAAGAGTGGAAAAATCGGAAACCTTTGACTTGCAATGCGAGGAACGGCTGCGTTGGTTTCAAGGTGCTGGCGGATTTCTCCAAGAGCTTCCCACCGACCGGGTTGCCCGTGGCAAAGTTTCTCGCACCCAATTCGTTCCTGACCCAGGGCTCTACCTAACTGGAATTGACTGCCTCACGGACGACCAGCAGGCAGAATACCTCGTTGCTTTTGGCACGCAACCAGCGCTGCGACTCGCACGGAAGTATTCCTTTGTTCGCCTGATAAGCCTATTTGAATCGGCTCTGTTGTTCCCCGGAGTGGCGGATGACAGCGCAGTGGAAGTGGAGGCGAGAACCCTAGCGATGATTCAAGACGGCAGCGTCAAGTGGTATGCGACAAGGGCAGTGGAGGCTATTAGTAACCTCCTCCGCCAATCCGCGCAAGAGAGGAGAGAGCGGGCAGAATTGCTTTACGGCGTAAAAAAGGAGTACGCTCGCGTCACATCGGGTTCCAGCATTACTGTAAGCTTTGGCATCCCTCCGCCGCTCGGATTGCCCTTGACGCGGTGCTACTTCGACAGAGTGTTATCGCCCCTTGACCGTCTACGCGATTTGCATCGGGCCTGGTCCATACCCTGAATAAACCAAAATGCGGGTAGCCACGGCATGCTTTTTATGCCGTGGGTTTGCAGGTTTTCACGCCCTAAAGGCCCACGGCACAAAGCCGCTGCCGTGGCTACCCGGCTTGCGCATGACCGGCGGGTCAGTTTTTTGCGACTGAACAAGCAGACGGAGACAAACAAAATCGGCCCACGGAGTCTTCAAGACGAAGACTTTTCCGGGCGCAGCAGGGGGAAAAGGATCACGTCGCGGATGGAATGCGAATTGGTCAGGAGCATCGCCAGGCGATCAACACCAATCCCTTCCCCGCCCGTCGGCGGCATGCCGTAACTCAGGGCGCGGATATAATCTTCATCAATGGAATGGGCCGTCAGGTCCCCCCGCTCGCGTAACATCTGCTGATACTCGAAACGATCGCGCTGCTCCGCCGGATCATTTAACTCGCTGAACGCGTTGGCGATCTCCATACCGGCCACATAAAGCTCGAATCGCTCCACAAAGTTCGGGTCCTCGGGCTTCTGCTTGGAAAGCGGGGAGACTTCAAGGGGAAAATCAATAATAAAAGTCGGCTGGATCAGATGTCTTTCGCATATCACCTCGAACATCTCTTGTAGGGCTTGCCCCGGCGCGTTGGGATCAAAGGCCCCCGTCTGTACCGTCTGGTGGATCGGCACATCCTGGCCTCGGGCGACTCTCTCCTGATAATCAGCGAATGTAATTGTCTTGCCGTCATAGGCCTTCACCCACTTAAACACCTCTTTTCCGGACAAGTCCTCGACGGTAGGCCCCTCTCCGGCCCAATCCGGCCAATAGCGCACGATCGCTTCCTTCATCGTCAGTCGCCCGAATTTCTCGAACGAAATGTGGTAATCGCCATAATCGAACTCAAGAGAGCCCACAACGGCCCTGGCCACTTGCTGCATCAGGCGCTCACTCAGGTCCATCATATCCCGGTAATCCGCATACGCCTGATAAAACTCCAGCATCGTAAACTCAGGGTTGTGCTGGGTTGAAATGCCTTCATTGCGAAAGTTTCGATTGACCTCATAGACGCGGTCCAACCCTCCCACGATCAGCCGTTTCAGGTAAAGTTCCGGAGCAATCCGCAAGTAGAGGTCCATGTCCAGCGTGTTGTGATGGGTCACAAAAGGACGGGCCATGGCGCCGCCCGCCATCGGCTGCATCATCGGCGTCTCCACCTCAACGTAACCGTGCGACTCCAGAAACTCCCTCAAGGCCTTGATGAGCCGTGCCCGCCGCTCAAAAACCCGCCGCGCCTCCTCATTGACCATCAGGTCCAGGTAGCGCTGGCGGTAACGGATCTCCACATCGGTCAGGCCATGCCACTTTTCCGGCAGAGGAAGAAGCGCCTTGGCAAGGAAATAAAGGTGCTCGGCATGCACCGTCAGCTCGCCCGTGCGGGTGCGGAACAGATACCCTTCCACGCCAATCAGGTCACCCAGATCCAGCAGCTTGTACAACTCGAAATCGCGCTCGCCCACCGCGTCCAGACGCACATAGATCTGCAACCGGGCGCCTTCTCCCTGGAGGTGCGCAAATCCGGCCTTACCGTGTGGACGAATGGTCATGACCCGCCCGGCAATCCTTACCGGGGCCCTGTTGGCATCCAGTTCCTCGGCCGTCCGTGCGGAATATTCGCCCAGAATCTGCGGAAGAGTGTGACTGAAGTCGAATTTTCGCGGGTAGAGCTCAAAACCCAGGGCTTCAATAGCCTTGAGCTTCTTTTCGCGTTGCAGAACCAGGTCCTGGCTCTCATTGCTTGATATTGACAAGTTAATAAACTCCTGCTTCTGAAACTTTCAATGCCGCGGGGATGGCATCCGCTCAGGCGGAAGCCTCTGGGGCACAACCACCACAAATTAAAGCCGTTACCGCTAACCACTTGAGCCGCCTAGCCCACTATCGAAACGCCATTGCCCTGATAAACCACTGGGATCTGAAAGAGGCATTATAGGTATCCGCACGTAAAAGTGTCAAGATTTGACGCTTGCCGACAAAGCCGTTCACGGGAAATGACTGCTATTTCAAAAATCAATAGCCACATAGATAGCCTAAAAGCTGCAAAAAAATTCACATAATAGGCTACTTTGCTCTTGAAATCTCCCACCGGTTCACCTATTATTAGAAAGCGCTTATGGTGTGGCTATTCGAAATCGGCATTCTCCTGCTGCTCGCTGCTGTGCTTCGGCGAATCCTCCATGTGGGGCGGAACACGCCCCCTGAACAGGTGTCCCCGCGCTTTCGAAGACCCGCCAACAACCCATTATGTTCACCCCTGCTTTCAGAAATTGATGCCCACACGGCGATTCTGGGGGTGGTGCTGAACGATGCCATCGATGAACTGGTTTCCGGAAATCCTGAGATAGCCCGCCGCATGCTCGGCGTCTTCAACAGCGAGCGGGAGCGGCTGGTTGATTTAGTTATCCACCTGCAGAATCTTTCTCTCAAGTATCTCCCAACAGTCCAGTATCCCATCGATGCAAGAAGCCTTGACCCGGCGTCCTTCCATTCACAACCAGTGACCGAGATACTGAAACGGCATGGGGTATTGGAGCAGTTTGTCTTTCGTTCCAAGCTTCGGTTCCAATTGCAATTGCGATTGTTGCGGCGCGCGACTGCACTGCTCAACGAGAGCTTTGAGGAAGTCAGGCGCAGTACGGAAACCGATATCAGGAGCTTTCGCAGCACCCTGTCGCAGCTTGATCTGTACTATCACGACCTGGATCAGCTGACGAAGGAAACGATTCTGGGATTCAGCGAGGAACTGGCGGCCCTTCCCGATGCCGTCCTTGAAGACATGGCTGCTGATATTTCCGTTCTGACCAGCCGCAACACCGTGGCTTCCACCCCCGCCATCGCAGCCCTGCGTTAAACAGCAGAACCCATCCCACACTCCGCGAATGTGTTGATCGCGCGACCATCCTCGTGGCTTGTCGCGCCTGGCCCGCCAACCGCAAGTCCATCGGCAAGGCCATGTGCAACTGAAACGGCCGTGGGGAGGCTACTTCCGGCAGTTCCTATCCATAGAAAATCTCTGCCGTCTGGATCAGCGCCGGGTCGACGAATTTCAGCTTGGTCATGGCGTCCTTCAACGGGATGTCTTCAATTTTGTTCCCCCTCAGGCAAACCATGCTTCCATACTTGCCTTCATGAATGAGGTCAACCGCTTTCACACCGTACCGAGTGCCGAGGACGCGGTCAAAGGCTGTTGGCGAGCCTCCCCGCTGGACATGGCCCAGGACGGTCACGCGGGTCTCATACCCTGTCCTCTTTTCGATTTCGTTGGCAATCACTTCTCCAACTCCGCCCAGGTGGACGTGGCCAAACTGGTCAAGCTTCTGGTCTTTGGTGACGACTTCTTCCACGCCCTCCAGCTTGAAACCTTCCGCCACCACCACAATCGAGAACACGCGGCCCCTCGTGTGCCGTTTTTGGATGATCTCGCAAATCTCATCGATGGACATCGGATGTTCCGGGATCAGGATGCAATCAGCGCCTCCGGCCAAACCGCCTACCACTGCAATCCAGCCCGTGTGGCGGCCCATGACTTCCACAACCATCACACGCTGGTGCGACTCGGCTGTCGTATGAAGGCGGTCAATGGCTTCGGTCACAATCGTGACCGCCGTGTCAAAACCAAAAGTTTGATCGGTCCCTTCGACGTCATTATCGATCGTCTTGGGCACGCCGACGACTTTCACGCCCTCCGCCGCAAGCTGGCGCGCCACACCCAGCGTGTCCTCACCCCCGATCGCAATCAGGTAATCAAGGCCCAGCTTCTCCATATTGGCCAGCAAGGCTTTCTTGTCTTCTTCTTTCTTCAGAGGGTTCGTCCTGGATGTCCCCAGGATTGTTCCCCCACGGGGCAGAATACCTGAGACCTTCATCAGGTCGAGAGGCTCAACATTGCCTTTCACAAGGCCCAGCCATCCGTTCTTGATTCCGTAGACTTCGTAATTCAACATCAAGGCGCGCCGAACCACGGCGCGAATCACCGCGTTCAATCCGGGACAATCTCCGCCTCCCGTTAAGATTCCGATTCTTCCAGGACCGTCTGTAGCCATTTCTCTTGTTTCTCCTATTAAAAATATGCAGGTCGTGGGCAGTTACAGGCCACACATGCCAAGTCTTTGCTCCAGGCCGCCCGCAGAGAGCAAAGCCTGAGGCTGAAACATTCGAATCTATCAGGAAAACGATAGCCCGGTCAAATGATACGTCAGCGCGGTGACGTAAAAGAACAAGCCCCGTCTGGAATTCAAAGAAAGCCGCCTAACCGACAAAATACTCCCGCGCGATGAACAATAGGCCCAGAACGATCATGAGAGCGTTGGCGGCAAAAAAAAGAAGTATTCTGAATCTCTTATGGGCTCCTGCCCCCCAGGCCATCAGCCATACCGACAAGAAAGAGGCGCCGTAATAGCCGATCAGGCTGCCCACAAAAAACGGCAGGATGTGCCCATAGCCTTGCACGCGGCCTTCGTCAATAATTGGGCCGGCGATGGCCAGCCAGTACACCCAGGTGCCCGGGGCGCTTGCTTCCACCAGGGTGGCAAGCGCCAGGCTACCGCGACTCAGCTTCCAGGAGTACTCCTTTTTTTCCGGGCCCTTCCGGGGATTTCCGCACAGCAGGTAGGCTCCGAAACCTGCCAGCGCCGCGCCGCCGGCGTAGGATGTGTAGTGAGCAACACCAGGTGGAATGAGCTGATAAAAGAAAAAAGCGACGAGGAAAAAGACCGCATCAACAACTGTGGGGGGAGCCACAAGGACCCAGGCGGCCCGCAACCGGTGCTTGAGCGTCATCTGGGTAAATGCAATCAAATGTAAAGGTGTGGGAACCAGACCGCCTACCACACCCATCCCGAATCCCAACAGAAACAGTTGCATAGCCTTCTCGCAGAATCTTATGGTGAGTCAGGACGGAAAACAGGAATCCGGTGGCCACGATCGACGCACGCCGCAGGCGGTCCGCCAACGGGCCGGCAAAGGAAAAGTCCGCCCCCCTTTCCCTGAAAACCGCTGAGGACTCCACAGTCTAAACCAACACGAGGTCGGGATGATAGATGCTCCCCGTGACGTGCCGCGCTACGGCAATCAGCCGGCGGTCCGGGTTCATGATTTTCAACAAAGAAATTGCTTGAACGCGTCCCGTTCCCCGCCCAAAACGCTCAGTCTGCGCCAGCTCAAAAGAGTGTCCGTGGCGGACACTCTTTTCCTCCCGGCCCCGCACAATCAGTTCCGGGCAATCCGGAAGAAGCGCCTCCGGGGGGACGATGCATTTCCCCAATTCCTGTTCTCGGACCGATTCCTCCAGCGCCTCCAGTGTCACCGACTTGTCCAGGGTAAATTCTGCCACGGCCGTCCGGCGCAAACCGTCCAGGTGGGCCCCACAACCCAGCCTTTGCCCGATGTCATGGGCAAGCGAGCGAACATACGTCCCGCCTGAGCACTCCACGGCGAAGCTGGCATTGGGTCCGCCGAATGACAACAGTTCCAGTGCGTAAACGTCCACTTCCACCGGCGACAGGTGGACCGGTTTGTTCTGGCGGGCAAGGTCGTACGCTCGCTTGCCTCCAATCCGCTTGGCGGAATACGAGGGTGGCGTCTGCAAGTGCCGCCCCGTGAATTCCTGAAACAGCTTTTCGAGGGCCTCCGCCTCGATAGCAGGAGTGACCTCTTCGGACGTGGGCTTTCCAGTACCATCGTAAGTGTCCGTGGAAAACCCGAACCGCATGGTCCCTTCGTAGGCTTTTCGGGACTTCAGATAGAACTGCGCAAAACGAGTCGCCTTTCCAACGGAAAGGGGCAGGACCCCGGTGGCAAAGGGGTCCAGAGTGCCAAAGTGTCCGACCTGCCGGATATCGAGCAACCGTCGAACGCGCGCCACGACATCGTGGGACGTCATGCCCGAGGGCTTGTCGATAACCAAAACCCCTGAAATTTCCTGTTTCATGAGAGCGTTCAAATTACACACAGCCGGCCTTTCGGCAAATAGCGCGCAAGGAACTTCTTTCCCTGGTGATGCCATCTCAATGCTTATGGGTTCTTATTGGCCTGGTCGAGCAGGGATTCAATTCTGTGCATGTCTTCGGCGGTGTGGTCCAGCACGAAAACAAGTTCTGGAACGCGGCGCAACCTGAGCCGCAGGCTGAGTTCGTGCCGAAGATAACCGGTAGCGGACCGAAGCCCTTCGAGCGTCCCTTCCTGGGCTTCCTTTTCGCCGGCCGCGGACACCCAGACGCGCGCAGCCCTAAAATCAGGCCTCAAATCCACCCGCGTGACGGTGGCAAAGCTGATCCGGGGGTCCTTCAGTTCCAACTCGATCATTTCGGCCACTTCCATGCAAATCTGGTCCTGCGTTCTCGCCTTGCGCCGTCCGGGAAAGGTCATAGCAAATCTCTGCAATATTGCCGTTACTTGCAGCCGGTGCTAAAACATTTCAATTTCGTGGCCAGCGACATCGTCTCCCAGAATCTTTTCGGATTCGCGAAGGACGTCACGCAGCACAGCATCCAGAAGCGGCTGACTGTCGGAAATGGAAACAACCCCGAGAGTTGCAACCTGCCATACGTCACGGTGGTCCAGTTCCGCCACGGCGACGTTAAATCTGGACCGGAGACGGTCCCGGATCTTGCGCAGGACCGCCCGCTTCTCCTTGAGTGAGTGTGAATACGGCAGATGAATCTCGAGGGTAAGGAGGCCGACTGGCATTCTGGCCCATCACCTCGTCAGACTATGGCGGGCTCCATCACGCGCTCGAGCGTATAGGTTTCGAGCACGTCCCCGACTTTGATGTCATTAAAGTTCTCGACAGAGATTCCGCATTCTGTTCCGAATTTGACCTCAGACACGTCTTCCTTAAAGCGCCGGACGGAATGCACACGGCCTTCATGAACCACGACGTTATCGCGCAACACGCGGATCCTGGATTCCCGGGTCACCTTCCCTTCCTGCACGTAGCACCCGGCAATGGTGCCCACCTTGGTAATACGGAAGGTGTCGCGGACATCAGCCCGGCCTTGCATGATCTCTTTGAAGATGGCCGAAAGAAGTCCGGACATGGCTTTCTTGATTTCTTCCACCACCTCGTAAATAACCGTGTGAAGGCGGATATCAACATTCTCCAGCTGCGCCAGGTCATTGGCCTTGCGCTCCGGCCTGACATTGAACCCGACAATCACCGCATTGGAAGCCGAGGCCAGCAGAACGTCGGTTTCGGTGATGGCGCCGACACCGGCATGGATCACCTTGGTTTTGACCCTTTCGTTGCCCAGCTTGCGCAGCGTATCTGCCAGAACTTCGACTGACCCCTGAACGTCTGCCTTGATGATCAGAGCCAGTTCCTTCACTTCGCCCGCCGCCATCTGTTCGTGCAATTGCTCCAGAGTCAGCCGCGCGCTCTTTGCCAGCGCTGCTTCCCGAAGCTTGGTCTGCCGGTGCGCGGCAATCTGACGCGCCTTGGATGTATCATCGAGTGCCTGCAGGCGGTCCCCGGCCTGCGGGACGTCCTCCAGCCCCAGGATTTCAACCGGAGTACTCGGCGGGGCTTCAATGACGGGCTGTCCCCGGTCATTGAACATGGCCCGTATTTTTCCGTAAATAGCGCCGATGATAAACGAGTCCCCCACGCGCAAAGTCCCGTTCTGCACAAGGATCGTGGCCACCGGTCCGCGCCCTTTGTCCAGCTTGGCTTCCAGAACTGCCCCGGAAGCCAGCCGTTCCGGATTGGCTTTCAACGACTGCAGATCCGCCACCAGCAGGATCATCTCGAGCAGAAGGTCCAGGTTTTTCCGCTGTTTTGCGGAAACCTCCACCAGCACCGTGTCCCCGCCCCAGTCTTCGGGGGCCAGGCCGCGGTCAGCCAGTTGTTTCTTCACCCTGTCCGGCATAGCGTCCGGCTTGTCAATCTTGTTGATAGCCACCAGGATGGGAACCTGCGCGGCGCGCGCATGGTTAATGGCTTCCAGGGTCTGAGGCATCACTCCGTCGTCAGCGGCAACCACCAGCACCACAACGTCCGTCACCTTGGCCCCACGGGCGCGCATCAGAGTGAAAGCTTCGTGGCCCGGCGTGTCCAGGAAAACAATCTTCCGGCCTTGCGTCTCAATCTCGTAAGCGCCGATGTGCTGCGTGATGCCGCCGGCTTCGCCGGAAGCGACTTTCGTTTCTCGAATGGCATCCAGCAACGAGGTCTTGCCGTGATCAACGTGCCCCATCACCGTGACGACGGGCGCACGGGGCACCAGGTCTTCCTTGCTGTCCTCGCCTTCTTCCTCCTCACGAAAAACTTCTTCTTCAAAGCTGATCACCTTGACTTCCGCGCCAAAGGCACGCGCAATCTCCGCCGCGTTCTCACTGTCAAGCGTCTGGTTAATGGTGGCAAAAATCCCTTTCTCCAGCAGCCTCTTCAGAACGTCTTTCGCGCGGACTTCCAGCTTTTCAGAGAGCTCCTTGATGCTGACCCCTTCGGTGATCGTAATGGTCCGGGTAATCTGGATCTCTTCCGGCGCCGCAGGTTGCGCTGGAGCAGAGCGACGGTCCATCTTCGGCACAACAATCTTCTTACGCCCCGTGGTCCTGCCCGTCCCTGCTGCACCGGCTCCTGCACGCGCGGTGGGATGCATGGGGCGGGGCTCACCGGGCCGGCGGAAACTGTGAGTTCGCGTCGGCACTGCCTTGGGCAGCCCGGCAGTGGGATAAATCGGCTGCTTGGAAGCCGGCAGATTGGAAGGGCGGGCCGCTTTGCCGGATTTGGCATGCGCAGCGGCCGCGGCGGCTTCCGTTCCTTTCCCGGGAATCCTGGCAACAGGCAAAGGGGAAGGTTTAGTATTCCTGGCAGATGGCTCAGCCGCTTGGGCAACCGGCTGGGCAGATCCCGGACGAACGGGCACTCCTCGACCGGGCAATACGGCTCCTACCGGCCGGGACGTTGCCGGCTCCGGCGATGCGGGTTCAACACGAACAGGAGCTGGACGCGCAACAGGACGGGGCGCCACAGTTCTTCTCGCCGCCGCTTTGATTTCCGCAATCGATCTTGTGAATGACTGGCGCGCCATCGGAGTTTCCGGGCGTTTGGCGGGGGGGCTGGCAACAGCCGCAGCAGGCGCAGCCGGCACATTGTCCTTCGGAGGAAGTGGCCCGGCCTTGGCGGGAGCGGCCTCTGCCTGCTGCGGGGGCGTAGGCTCAGAAGGTTCTCGCTCGCCACGGAGGTATGCCCGCACCTTATCCGCCGACTCCTGATCGAGCGAACTGGAGTGCGACTTCTTCTCGGTGATGCCGGCCTCCAGGAGACAGTCAAGAACCGCCCGGCTCTTCACCTCCAACTCCCGTGCCAGCTCGTTAATTCGGATACTGCCCATTTCACCTCTTTCCGAGAGTCCTTACGCCGTTGCACCATGGAAAATGAGCTCCTGGCGCACATCCCGCAGCACGTTCAATCACAATATTAACCTTTTTCCTCCGCAGCCTCTTCCATCTTCTCTTTTTCGGCGGCCTCCTCGGGCCCGGTTGATGCTTCAGATTCGGCGACGGGCTCAGCTTCCCCGGTTTCTTCCTCGACCTCGGCGGCAACAGCCTTTTCGGTTTCTTCAGCCTGCTCCGGCTCCCCGGCTTCTTCTTCAGTCTGAACAGCAACAGCCTCTTCGGTTTCTTCGACCTGTTCCGGCTCACTCACCTCTTCTGCCGATTCGCTTGCCTCAGCAACCTGTTCCTTGGTTTCCAAAGCGGCTTTTTCAGCCTCAGCAGCCGCCAGTTCAAGGGCCGCCTGCTCTTCTTCCAGGGCGGCCTGTTCCAGCGCTTCCTGGCCTTTCTCAAAGTAATCCGTCACCACGACCCGGATGCGTTCAATCGTCTTCTCGCCAATACCCTGAATCTGCATCAACTCCTCAGGAGTCATCTGGGCCAGTTGTTCCACCGTCTCAATACTCGCCTCGCGAAGCCTATCCAGGGTCTTCTCGCCCAACCCCTCCAGATTCGCAATCGGCGCTCCGCGCAGGGCCATGGCGGCCATCTGTGATTCGATCTCCTGCCGTTTTTCCTCTTCGCTCTTGATGTCGATCTGCCAGCCCAGCAGCTTGGCGGCCAGGCGAACGTTCTGTCCCTTCTTGCCAATGGCCAGGGAAAGCTGCGAATCGTCAACAATGACTTCCAGGTGCCGCTGCTCGATGTCCACGATGGAAACGTGATTGATCTTGGCGGGGCTGAGCGCGTTGGCGGCAAAAGTCACCGGGTCTTCGTTGTATTCGATGATATCAATCTTTTCCCCGCGCAGCTCGCGGATCACCGACTGCACACGCATGCCCTTCATTCCAACACAGGCGCCCACGCAGTCAACGTCCGGATCTCGCGAGTACACGGCCACCTTGGTCCGCTCGCCAGACTCGCGGGCGATGGCCTTGATCACAACCGTCCCATCGTAGATTTCCGGCACCTCCATTTCAAAAAGCTTCCGCACCAGGTTGGAATCGGCACGTGACGCAATCACCTGCGGCCCGCGGGCTGCGCGATCCACCAGCGTGATGACGGCCCGAACCCGGTCGCCGATCTGATAAATCTCCAGCTTCGACTGCTCCCGCCGCGGCATGCGGGCTTCCGTCCGCCCCAGATCCAGGATGACGTCAGGGCCCTCCATGCGCTTCACCGTGCAGTTGATGAGCTCACCAATCCGCTGGCTGTATTCCGCGTAAACAGTGTCCCGTTCAGCCTCGCGGACCTTCTGGAAGATCACCTGTTTGGCCGTCTGCGCCGCAATGCGCCCCAGCACATCCGTGGCCTTGGGAATTCTGACCTCGGATTCAACGGCAGCATCGGGGTTCAGTTTCTGCGCTTCGGCCAGTGAAATTTCATGGTCAGGATCGGCAACCTGGTCCACAACTTTCTTGACCGCAAACACTTCCACGTGGCCAGCTTCCTTGTTAAAGCGCGACTCCAGATCCTCCGAGCTCTTGTAGTACTTCCGGGTCGCCACCAGAATGGCGTCTTCCACGGCAGCAACCACAATTTCGGGATCGATGCCCTTTTCCCGGCTCAACTGGTCAATTGTCTGAAACAGTAGACTGGTCGTCACTATTTTCCTCCAGCTTGCCTTCCCCTCGCCAGACCCGCGCCTGGCCAGAGCACAACCGAGTCGCCCCGGCAACTCATTCTCCGGCTACAGGTCGGGGAGCAACCTGGCTTTCGATATATTTGAAATCTCAAACTCCGCTATCTTTTCGTCATCCAGGCTTAACCTGACTCGGCCTTCGTCAAAACCCTCCAGCCTGCCTTCAAAAACTTTCTGCTCCTCGAGGGGCTCTCTCAGCACGATCCTGGCCCGCCGTCCCGTGAAATGTCGATACTCCCGCGGCTTCGTCAGCTTCCGGTCCAGGCCGGGCGACGAAACCTCCAACAGAAAACTTCCCGGGAAGGTATCCTCCACATCAAGGATAGCACTCATTTGCTCGCTGACGAGCGCGCAATCCGCATGTGAAACTCCGCCGGGCTTGTCAATATAGACCCGGAGCAGGGGGTTCGACCTCCCACCCTTGAGCTCGACATCAACAAGCGTCAGCCCTTCGCCAACGGCAACGCGCTCGGCGATGGCTTCGATCTTTTCCAGATCAACGATCATTCGTAAGATCAGGTGGATTCGCGATCCGTTAAGAACCCGGCAGCCCGGGAAACGGGCAATCCTGGGCCCAACAAAAAAGTGGGCTTACGCCCACCGCAACCACTCTCTGATGAAGTATAGACCCTCGAACACTGCAACGCAAGCGAAGCACAGAAACACCGCTGCTGATGATGGCCTCAGTTGAAGCGGTATTTCATCAACCTTCTCTGCAATTTATCAAGGGCCATTCTATTGCCTGATGCCTTGATTTTCGAAAAAATCTCCGACCACTCATGCGCGGAAGAAGCAGCGCGGCCGGGCCCTGTTTTGAAAATGCGAATTCACCCAGTAGAGTTGTTTGCCGGAGACTAGCCACTCGGTGTATCTTAAGCACCTTCCGCAAAGCGGATACTGGGGATTTCTGAATCAAAAGTAAGGGTGGAGGGATTTTCCATGCGTACAGCCCTGTGGTGCCTGATTCTGGTCTTGAGCTTTCCTTTCCCAGGAGTAGCTCAAAAGAAGCCTTCCAAGCCTTCGCCGCAAGTAAAAGAGGATTCCGCAAAAGAAAAAGAGGAGGCAGCGCCCAAGCCGGAGGCGCGGGTTGTTTCAACCCGACACAAGGTTGAGATTGCGGGCCGGAATGTCCCCTACACGGCGGCGGCCGGAACCCTCATTCTGCACAACGACAAGGATGAGCCGACCGCCAAAGTGTTTTACATCGCCTACACCAGGGACGGTGTCAGCGACCCGGCTACGCGTCCGGTGACCTTCGCCTACAACGGCGGACCGGGAGGCGCCTCGGCGCTGGTGGATTTTGGCGGCTTCGGTCCCCGAAAAATCGTGTGGCCGCAGCCAGGCAGCACCAACGCCGTCCGCCCGCCTTACCAGATGGATCCCAATCCGGATACCTTGCTGGCCTCAACAGACCTGGTGTTTATTGACGCGGTGGGCACCGGATACAGCCGCGTCATCCCGCCCAAGGGAACGGCCAAGATGTTTTATGGGGTCAAGCAGGACTCCCACGCCTTCACCCAATTTATCGAGCAATATATCTCCCAATATCACCGCTGGGGCTCACCTAAATTTCTGCTGGGAGAAAGTTACGGTACCACGCGTTCGGCGGTGCTCTCGCGGGACCTGGCCGATGACGGCCTCTACCTGAACGGAGTCATCATGTGCTCGACGGTCCTAAATTTTCCGACCATCACTTTTGCGCCCGGCGACGATCTGCCTTTCATACTCTTCCTACCATCATACGCAGCCGCGGCCTGGTACCATCACCGGCTGAAACCGGAGCCCTCCAGCCTGCCCGACCTTGTCAAAAAGGTGGAGGCCTTCGCTGAAGGACCCTATGCCACGGCGCTGTTCAAAGGCTCATCTCTCAGTGATGCCAGTCGGCAGGCCATCGCCGAACAACTTGCCGGGTTCACGGGCCTGCCAGCTTCCCTCTGGCTGAAGAGCAATCTCCGTGTCTCCGCGCCCATATTCAGGCGCAAGTTGCTGGGTCAAGCGGACGAGTCAACCGGCCGTTACGATTCGCGTTACACCATTGACCAGCTCCAGCCGCTGCTGCCTGTGGGCGGCTCCAGCAGCCAGGATGCCTCCGCCAGCGCCATGTGGGGCGCCCTGACGGCCAGCTTCAATGATTATATCGAGCGGCATTTGAACTACCACAGCGACCAGCATTACATCCAGCTCAGCTATAAGGTGAATGGAGCCTGGGACTGGAAGTACAGCCCACCGGTCGAGGACCTTCTGGGACAGGGTTCCATGTTCCTGAACGTCACGCCGGCGCTGGCCCGCGCCATGAACGATGATCCTGGACTGGAAGTCATGTTCAACAACGGCTACTTCGACATGGCGACCCCGTTCTTTGCCACGGAATACACCTTGAGGCACACCGACCTTCCGAAAGATGCCTGGAAGCGCATCACGACAAAGTATTACGACTGCGGACACATGCTCTACGTCAACCCGAAAACCGAGCCCGTGCTCAACCGCAATATCAACCAGTTCATCACCAAAGCTTCGAGCAAACAGTAATCCGCAGCCGGCCTCGGTTAATTCCCGCGTTGACAGAGCCGAGGCTGGCCGGCTTCCAGTCCCATGCTCCGCTCCGTTATCCCACTCCCTAAAACGAAGCCTCTGCGCGCACCTGTCGAGGATTGCAAGCACGCGCTTGTCACTTCAGGCGAAGGGTGGTACTTTCTGACCGTTCCGCGCACGGCACTTGCGTATTCGGCAAAGAATCTTTTTCGCCGTGGCCCGGTAAAGCATCGCATCCAACTTGACCACATTCATTCAAGGAGCCGAAGGTGAAACAGAGAAAAGGTATTGACCGGCGTGAATTCCTACAGGGGTCCGCGGCATTGCTGGGCGCGGGATCGTTTCGTCCGGCAGAGGTCAGCGCTGCACAGGCGTCCGATCAGAAATTCAACCGCGATACCACCATCGACAACGGCCGGCTCAGCATGAATCTCGCACTCGGCTCAACCCGGAAGGTTTGGATTCTGGCCTCTGCTGAAGCTGGCTTTCAGGAAAGGCTTGCCAGCAAGGAACTGGCCCGCGGCCTGCGAAAGCTGGGACTGGTTCGCACACCAATTGAAGCAGCCGACTCAGGAGCAGAACCCGGTCTAACCGATATCGTTTTCAAGTTGCGTGTGGACAAAGAATCGTTCAAAGACCCTGAAGCTTACGAAATCGCCTGGGGGTCGGTCCAAGATCCCGGGGTCCATCTTAAGGGCGCGTCACCGCAAGCGATTCTCTATGCAGTGTTCCATTTTCTTGAACGGCAGGGAGCGTTCTTCGGACTGGATGGCGACACCTACCCCTTGAAGCCTGCGCAGAATTTGAATCTGCCGCCTGCCAACCGTCCATGGCAGGCGCAGCCGCACTTCAAAACACGAGGTCTGCTGCCCTGGCCGGACTTTCTGAATTGCATCACCGTCTACAACCGCGAGGAACATCGCGCCTACCTTGAAGCCATGCTGAGGATGCGATTCAATACCCTGGGGATTCACGTTTATTCGGGCGCAAAGCAGTGGACCGAATCCTTTCTCTCGTTTGAGTACGCCGGGGCCGGGCATCTGGGTTACACCGACACGACGGCAACTAACCGCTGGGGATACATTCCCGAGCGAACATCCAACTACGGCATGGGCGCGCCGGATTACTTTGCCGGCGAGGTCTTCGGCTCTGAAGCAACTACCCGGGCCACCAGTTGCTGGGAGGACGCAAAGTTCGCCCAGCAGCTTTGGGGAGACGCCTTCCGCTACGCAGAGAAGCTCGGCATCCGGACCGGTGTCGGTTTTGAACCTTACCAGGTTCCGGACGAAATCTTTCGCGCAACGCCACCCGAAGCCCGTTTCAAGAGCAAGAACCCGAAAGTGCCCGGCCCACGCATCGATCCGGAATCGGTGGCGGCGCGGGACATCCTGGAAGCCCGCCTCGCGAACCTGCTGGAAGCCTATTCTACCGTCGATTACGTCTGGTTGTGGGAAGACGAGGCGATGAACTGGGCAAGCCAGAATGAAAACGTTCCGCTGTCGGTAACGCCTTACAGGCAGGCCTACGACTTCCTCAAGCGGCATGCTCCTGAAAAGCGCCTGGTGGTATCGGGCTGGGGCGGGGTGGTCCGGCACTTTGCGTATTTCCACCAGCATCTGCCGGGAGACGTTATTTTCACTTCTCTCAACGACAACCTGGGCTGGGACTCGGTGAACGAGGAATACGGAAAGCTGGGCGAGCGCGAACGATGGCCCATTCCCTGGCTTGAGGATGACCCGGCGATGTGGCTTCCGCAGTTTCACGTTCATCGCGGAGCGGAAGATTTGGACCTGGCCGAGAAGTACGGGTGCCAGGGCGTGCTGGGCATCCACTGGCGGAACCGCATGATGAACGCCGACGCGGGATTCCAGGCAAAGGCCTCGTGGGACCGGACATTGAAACCTAAAGAATTCTTCCAGTCGTTCGCAGACGCGCAGGCAGAAGGCCCTCGCGCTACGGAACTGGCTGATATTTTGACAAGGACGGATCGCGACCGGCTGGTCCTGAGTTCCTTTACCGGAAAGGTTGTGAACGGTCACCACGAGATCCATGCTTACTCGGGCGACTATAGCGAGGCGTTCGAGTTCTGGGCCGGCTACGAACCGCCGGAAGAAGTGAAAGTTTCGCAGGCCAGGGTGGCACAACAGCTCAGGGCTTTGACAGACAAAGCATCGGGCCCGGCCGAACGCGAGCGGCTGGATTACCTGACGCGCTACGTTGAATTCCTCCTTCCCTACTCGGAATCATGGGTGCTGGCGTCGGGTCTCCACAAAATTCTGCAGCAGGCGCATGAACTGAAGCAGGATGGCAAAACGGCGGAGGCCAGACAAAAGGTTTTGGAGCAAGGCGTACCACTGTGGAAGAAACTCGCCCCGCAGGTTCGGGAAACCTCGCTGATCTACCAGCAGATGGTGAGTGAACGGAACGAGCAGGGCGCACTGGCTTCCCTGCACAACAAATTCGAACGGCTGGCCCTGTTCCGCTTGCGCCTCTCGATGAAGGAGTTTATGGGCGAACTGCCCCCGGAAGTTGAAGAGCTTTTCCACGAAGTCCGGCGCAGAGACGGAACGGCCGGCCCGCGCGTCTTCGTTCCTACCCGCCCCTCGGCGCTAGCGCCGGGTGAGAAAGTGCGGATCTTCGCAGTGGCGCCCGGAGGCAACTCCGCGCCACGGCTCAAATTGTTCCTGCGGCGTGCTGCCATGGAAATGTGGCAATCTTTTCCAATGCAGCCGGCAGGCCGGCGGACGTTTGTGAAGGAAATCGAGGCCAGCCATGCGGACTCGCCGCTGCTTGAATACTACGTTGAGGCCACGTTTACCGGCCCGGGTGGCAGGAACCGGTTGACCGCGCCGGCGGGCGCGCCCCGGCAATCCTACGCTGTCACGCTGCTGTGAGGCGCGACCGTTTACGGGGTAGCCTTCCCGCCCTGAGGCAGGAGGAGAAAAGCCAGAAGATTCCGTGATAGGTCGTTTTCCCTGAAACGCCAATGCCCCCACTATCCAGCAGCTCGGGTTCACACGGAATGCAACCACGAGGAAAGATGTGGCAGCGCCTTATAGCTGGAGGTCCATCTCTTGTGGCTTGGGAGTGCCTAAGGGGAAAGGGCAAACCGAATGGCTTCCTTGAACTCCTGATCGAGGGTGTCTTTTGTTCGTGCGGTCCAGGGTGCCACGACGAACCCACCCTGCTTGAAAAGGAAGTCAATTCGATAGACCTTTGTCGGTGCGGATGTGACATTTTTTTGCGCACACACGCCCAGCTTACCGGCGTGAGATGACCGGCCAACCTTAGCCGTAATCCGCAGGTCAGGCACACCATCATGATTGAGATCGAGCAATTCAAACTTGGAGATGTATCCCTCCACGTCGGTAGGGCCGCAAGCACCCCAGGTGTTCACGGTTCCGAAAAGGGGCTCCTCGCGCCAGCTTCCAGTCCTCGGAAATTCAAGATAGGAAATCCAATCGCTGGACGACTCCGCGTGACCGGAGAAATCCTGGCAGACAAGAGTGTCCCGGCCCTCTGCCAGCGAGTAAAGCCGGCACTTTGAAGTCTCAGTGCGGATGTAATCGACCATATGCCACCGACCTGTTTTTTTCCTCAGGAACACGCTGGCGTGAAAATTAGCTGTGCTGGCATGGTCCTCGCAGCCATAGAAGTCAGCAACCGCCTCTTGGGTATCCAGAGCCGAAAAGCTACCATAGATGACGGTCTGAAGGTCGAAGAAGTCCTTGCTCGGCCGACCCAACTCTCCACCGGTCGTAAAATGCGGACACGGGCTGCATGCTGGGTGCGCAACACTGCCAAGTTGATGAGTACGGATTCCTTTGGGGCAAATAGCAGACAGCAGCTCTTGTGCCTCTACCTTCGTCGGCGGATGCGAAACGCGAACTTGATTGTGGGTGGCTGCAAATGAAGCAGGCGGCAAAGTCCAAACTAGCGCCAATGCGATTCCGGGCACACACCGCGTTGCAACTCCAAAGAGAGAAATCATAGAATAACGCTCCGTTATTCCGAGACGGTATTGTACCAGTTGCGGCGGCGACGCATCCCTTCGACAGCGCGGCGCGTCGCACAAGGGCGGGTCAGCCGGAAGCCTAGTCTGCTCGAACCGGCACACGTACGAAAGGCTTGGGCAACAGGATTTCCCGTAGATGCCTCAGTAATGAGCGGGTATAATTCAATGCCCCGGAGGTGGTGATGAAAACAAAACGGAACGTGCTGCTGATTGCTCTGATCTTTTCAACCATTGCCCTGCCCGTCTGCGGGCAGGACTACAAGGCGGAGTCTGCGCGGCTGGCCCAATTGCTCAAATGGCATGCAGGCAGCGTGGTGGCGGAAATCGGCGCCGGCGCGGGCGAGATGATGCTCGACGCAGCCCGGGACGTGGGCACCACCGGCCACGTTTACTCAACGGAAGTGAGCACCGAAAAACTCGCGCACCTGAAGGAGCTGGCCGCCGAAGAAAAGAACCACAACATCACGGTGCTTGAAGGCTCGCAGTCCGGAACCAACCTGCCGCCCGAGTGCTGCGATTCGATCTACATGCGGCGCGTCTACCATCACTTTACCGAGCCGAAGAAGATGGATGCCAGCCTTTTCCAGTCGCTCAAGCCCGGCGGAATGCTGGCCGTGATTGATTTTCCTCCGCGCTCCTCCCTGCCGCCGGTGCCCGGCGTCCCCGCCAACCGGGGCGGCCACGGCATGCCGAAAAAGATCCTCATCCAGGAACTGACCAGCGCCGGATTCCAGCTCGTGGCCGAGCCCGCCGACTGGCCCAATGACAACTACTGCGTCGTCTTTCGCAAGCCGGAAAAGTAAACGCGCCACCCCTGGAAGCTAAGATTAATCCGCAGAACCTGCATCGCTGGCGGCGGTGGTAGCGCCGCACGGTTCCAATCCCGCTCAGCTTCGCTGTTCGCAGACATTCAACATCAGTCGGTGCGTTACCCAAGGAGCCTGGGATGTTCCAGGTGAACGGCACATTGACGGTGATAGAATGCTTGCGGTTTGCGCCGGGCATCTTCCGCCTGGGCGTTCGAGATTCGAGGAGGTCGGGATGAAACTTTCCAGGTGGCAACTTGCGTTAGTCGTGCTGGTTTTGGCAATGGCCCAGCCCGCGTGGGCGGCGGCGAAAAATTTTTATCTTCATGACGGCCAGCGCGTGCTTTTTTACGGCGACAGCATCACCGAGCAGCGGTACTATCCCGTGGCGATTGAGACCTACGTGCGCACGCGGTTTCCCAATCTTCAGGTGAAGTTTGTCGATTCCGCGGTGGGCGGCGCGCGGGTGACCGGCAACTGGGCCGTCAGCTCAGAAGACGAGAGCCTGGAGCGCGACGTGTTTCCTTACAAGCCTGACGTCATCACCATCATGCTGGGCATGAATGACGCCAGCTATCGGCCGTTTGACCAGTCGGTGTTCGACACTTACGTGAAAGGATACAGGTACATCATCCAGCAGATGCAATCGCACCTGCCGGGCATAAAGATTGTGCTGATTGAGCCCTCGCCCTGGGACGACGTGACCCAGACGCCCTCTTACCCGACCAACCCGACCAACCAGCCGGGCGGCTACAACTCGACTCTGCTGCACTACTGCCAATTCGTGCGCCAGCTTGGGGCCGAGCACCACCTGATGGTAGTTGACTTCAACGCGCCGATGGTGAAGCTGATGGAGGAAGCCGACAAAGTGGACCACGCGCTGGCGCAGAAGATTATTCCCGGCCGGGTGCATCCCGGCGCCACGGGAGAACTGGCCATGGCCCAGTTGCTGCTCAAAGCCTGGAACGCGCCGCCGACGGTGACGGACGTGGCCATCAACGCCAGCGGAAAAGTGGACAACTCCGCCAATACCAGGGTGAGCGCTGTTTCCGCTTCCGGGCAGAACATCGCGTGGACACAAACCGACCAGGCGCTGCCCTACCCCATCATGACCCTGCACTCGACCCAGTGGCCGCAGTTTCCGCCCGACCCCTTTGGCCGGCACGCGCCGCAAATCTTCTGGAAGCTGCCGCCGCTGGAGGGAACGGAAATCAATCCCGTGGCGCAACTGGTAACGCGGCTGATGCACATGTACGAGGACCTGGATTCGGAAACGCTGATGGTGACAGGCCTGGCGGCGGAAAGCTACGCGCTGAAGATTGACGGCAACACGGTGGGAACGTTCAGCAAAGCGCAGCTCGCCCAGGGAATCAACCTGGCGCGTTACGACACGCCCATGATGGAGCAGGCCAACAAGGTTCTGACCCTGGTGTGGCACCGCGTGGACGTGCGCTTCTACGGATGGCGCGCCATCCAGGTGCCCCTGCGAATGGACGAGAACCCGGACACCCAGCGTGACATCAACCAGATACTGGCCAACCTGGAGCAGTGGCAAAACAGGCTGGTAGACGAAGCTCACTCCGCGGCCCAGCCGGTGCCCCATCATTACGAGCTGCAGGCGCAATAAATCGGGCGGGATGCGCTCAACAGGATGCGTTCTCTGTTCGATGGCATGGGGACCTCCCAGCGGCGGGATCTTTTCCTGCCTGGCGGGATCACAGCGAGTGCAAAGCGAGGGTCTTCGCAGTTTCGCAGACATCGCACGGGGCGCGGCGCGCCATCCGGCGGAGAAATTTCATGGGGGACCGCCCGAATTACTTTAACGGGACGGCGTGTTCTTTGATGTAGGCCGCAATGCGCGGATCCAGGTCGGCGCCGGCAGCGCCGGGCGGAATGTAGTGGAACACTTCAGCATACTGAACACCGTATTTCGCGCCCAGTTCGCGGTTCCGCTTCAAAACAAATTCCCTGATGTAGTTGCGATCGGCGGCGAGGTCATTATCGCCCAGCAACGGCAGGCGCAGGTTGCGTTTGGCCAGGCCGGCCCGCAGGCGTGAACCGAGGTGGCCGCCCGGGCCCTGCGCCGTATTGGCTCTGTTCGCGTCTATTTTCTTGTCGATCTGCGCGGTGATGTCCACCACGCGCGTGATTTCCGGCCGACGCGCAAAATAGTATTTGTCCTGGACCTCCTTCGGCTTGAGGCCTGCGGCGAACTGCTCAGGGTAATCGTGCGAACGGCCGGCCATCCAGCAGGCCGCTTCCACGGCCTTGGCCGTCATGTAATGGTCAGGGTTCTCTTCGTCGTGCCCCCACGGGTCCCAGCCGATCACGGTATCCGCCTGGACCAGCCGGATGATCAGAATCAGCCGGCAGATCATTTCGTTCAGCGAAACGTCGGCCATGCGATGGTTGCTGTAGTTCAGGTCAAAGTGGCTCTTGCAGCCCAGTGCCTTCGCCAAGTTGATGTTGTCGTGCTCGTTGCGGAGCACGTTTTCGCCGATGGTGCCCGGTATGCCGAGCCCGGGCGAATCGCCCATGTCATCATTAGTGGCGCGAACCAGGTAGCCCGTGTATCCCTCTTCGATGAGCTTGGCCACCGTGCCACCCGCCATCTGTGAGACATCATCCGCGTGCGCCTCGACGGCGAGAAGAACTTTGCCCTTGTGCGGCTGGCCCTTGGCAGGGTGTTCAAGATAGGGTGCCTGCCCCGGCTGCTCCAGGGATGGCTGCGAAGCCCCTGCCAGCGGGGCAAGAGCGCTTCCTGCGATCAGGTTGCCAAAAAATTTGCGTCGTAGCATCCGGGCATTATAATCCCGTTGCACCAGCCGTTGGCAAGCCTCAAATGCATTCGAAGATTTGGGAAGTTCAGCCGCAGCCGGATGCCGAAGACCACCGGAGCGTATTTTGACTCGCGGGCCGGGCATCGCCGGATGGGGCGGGCGCAAACCTCAAATTAGAGTTATTCTGTTGGGCCGGAAAGAATTCATCGCCACAGGGGAACCTGTCATGGACTACGCCTGTCACGACATCGCGAAGATGATCGACCATTCCCTGCTGAATCCCACGCTGACCGCCAGCCAGCTTGAACAGGGCTGCCGCCTGGCGCTCGATTACGACTGTGCGAGCGTTTGCATCATGCCTTACGCCCTGCGCCGCTGTGCGGAAATTCTGAAGGGCAGCACGGTGATGGCGAGCACCACCATCGGCTTTCCCCACGGCGGCCACACCACGGCGGTGAAAGTTGCCGAAGCTGCGCGCGCGCTCGACGACGGCGGACAGGAACTCGACATGGTGGTGAACATCAGCAAAGTTCTGAGCGAGGACTGGGACTACGTGCGGCAGGACATTGGCGCGGTGATCGAGGTAACGCACGCCCGCGGGCAGAGGGTGAAAGTCATCTTCGAGAACTGCTACCTGCAGGACCAACACAAGATCAGGCTCTGCGAAATCTGCGGCGAGCTGGGCGCCGACTGGGTAAAGACTTCAACCGGCTATAGCACGGGCGGCGCCACCATCGAAGACCTCAAGCTGATGCGGCGCCACTCCCCGGCGCGCGTGCAGGTGAAAGCCGCAGGAGGTGTTCGCACTCTCGACAAATTGCTGGAAGTCCGCGCCCTGGGCGTCACGCGCGTGGGCGCCAGCCGCACCGCAGAAATTCTCGACGAGTGCAGGAGACGGTTGGGATAATCTTTGGCGGGCGTGCTCGAAAACCTCCCAGACGGTGGACTCTGGACCTCCGCAGGACGAGCACCGGGATCGACTGCTTCATTCAGTTCGGGGACTGGAATGGTGAACCACGACCACGACGCGGGACGTCACTACACAGGCTGGGCCAAGTTTTGGAACATTCTGTCTATCGCGGGGCTGCTAGGACTTTTGGTGTTTATGCTGACGCATGGGGCGTTGGTCGACACTGTGGAAAGCCAATACCTGACGCTGTCCGTCCTAGTGGGCTGGGTGGGCGGGATGCTGAGCTACCATCAAGACGCCAAACGCCACGGTCTGGGGTGGGCAATTTGGTCCCAGATATTCGCTATCGTTTGTCTCGTCGCCCTGGTTGTGTTTGGTTTTAAGTACAAAACGTGGCCAAATTTCCTGGTCGCTCCGCCTCTTGCCTGGCTGCAGATCCAGTTCACAAAGCGCTGGTGGGCAAAGCCAGGCGCGTGGTGGTGATGTGTAGGGTGCCGGCACACCTTTGGAGGGCGCGGCGGCGAGGCCGCCGCCCCTACAGGCGTAGATATGCCAAAGGGGAGGACAAATCCATGAACGAATCCAGGAATCATAAAATTAAAGGAATGTTCTTCGCCGCCTTGCTGGCGCTTTTCTTCTGGGCGCCGGGACTGGCATGGACGCAAACGCATCCCGTTCACACTCAGGACGGGCTGGTCAGCGGAGTGGCGCTCAGCCATGGCCTGGAAGTTTTTAAGGGCATTCCGTTTGCCGCGCCGCCCGTGGGCAAGCTGCGCTGGCGTCCGCCGCAACCGGCCACCGCCTGGCAAGGCGTCCGAAAGGCTGACCATTTTGGTGCGCCCTGCATGCAGAGCGCGTCGCCCGAGCGCCTCGGTCCATGGACTCGCGTGTTCCTCTCCAAAATGCAGCCCAGTGAAAACTGCCTTTACCTGAACATCTGGACCACGGCCAAGCGGCCGCAGACTTTGCGTCCGGTGATGGTGTGGATTTACGGCGGCGGGTTCACCAGCGGGGCCGGCAGCGTGGAGATTTACGATGGCGCCGCTCTCGCGCAAAAAGGCGTGGTGGTGGTGAATGCCAACTATCGCGTGGGCCCCTTCGGCTTTTTCGCCTATCCGGGACTGACCGCGGAATCAGCGCATCATTCCTCCGGCAATTACGGCCTGCTCGACCAGATGGCGGCGCTCCGCTGGGTGCAGCGCAACATCGCAGCGTTCGGCGGCGATCCGCGCCAGGTGACCATCTTCGGCCAGTCCGCCGGAGCAGAGAGCGTCTGGCTGCTGATGCAATCACCGCTGGCCGAGGGGTTGTTCGAGCGGGCCATCATCATGAGCGGCCCGGGAGTTCTTCCATTCAGGGTGATTACCGGCGGGCGGTCGCTGGCATCCGCCGAACAGGAAGGCCAGGCGGTCGCCAGCCGCCTGGGCGCCCAATCGCTTGCGCAACTCCGCGCCCTGCCGGCGGAAAGAATCATCAAGGATTCGGGACGAGCCCGCTGGGCGCCCATCCAGGACGGCTGGGTCATCCGCGCCGGCTGGCATCCTGAGCACGAGGTTCCCGTTATCAACGGCATGGTGGCCCAGGATATTGGAATCGGCTACTACGGGACGGGCCCGGCGCCGGCCGTAACCTTGAAGGATTACCACAAAAAGATGCGCGAGATCTGCGGGGCTGAGGCTGCAGAATGCGAGAAGCTTTATCCCGCCAGGGACAGTGGGCAGGCCGCTGCGGCCATGCGTTCTGCCCTGCAGGACCGCGCCCGCGTGTCGCTCTACAAATGGGCGGCAAGCCAGGCGCGCCTGAGCCCGCAAGTTTACACATATTACTTCAATCAGCTGCTTCCCTGGCCCCAGCACCCCGAATACGGCGTGTTCCACTCCTCAGAAGTGCCTTACGTGTTTGACAATCTGCGGCTGATGGACCGCCCCTGGCAGCCGGCGGATCGGCGCGTGGCGCGCGAATTGTCCTCTTACTGGACCGATTTTGCGAAGACCGGAAATCCCAACGCGAAAGGCCTGCCTGAATGGCCCGTATTCAAGGTTGGCGATAAGACCATCACGCAACTCGCCGCCCGCATGGCGCCGATACCGCTGGCCTCTCCCGCCCGCGAGCGTTTCTGGATAAAGCATCTGGAAAAGCCCCTGGGATTTTAGGGGGCGGGGGCCGCCGTCTTTCGCCCCTGCCGGGGCTGGTGGACGTTTTGATGGCTTGGTGTCCCATAGCTCACGCTATGGGCTAAAGTCTTTCGGCCCTCCGGGCCTCGGGAGCGGCTGAAAGCTGAAGGCTGGAAGCAGCCGGCCACAACACAAACCCGGCACCGTGGCCAGCCGCAGCAGGTCTCAGGAGGTGGACCCTGCCTTTAAGTTCCCTCTTGACGCGGAAAACCTGTGATGCTATTCTACCTACCGACTGGTCGGTATCTAACCTCGGGCCTTGGGCGCCCGGCATGGCCAGACATCTTATTCGGGGATTAACGGTTTATGTCCAACAAGTTTTCAGGGTCCGAAATTCTGCTGGAAAGCCTGGCGCACCAGAAGGTGGAGGTCATTTTCGGCCTTCCGGGCGGCGCCATTCTGCCGCTTTATGACGCCATGTACAGCGCCGGCATCCGCCACTTGATGATGCGGCACGAACAGGCCGCGGCTTTTGCGGCTGACGGCTATGCGCGGGTGACGGGAAAGCCGGGCGTGTGCCTTTCAACCTCCGGTCCCGGCGCCACGAATATGATCACAGCGCTGACCTCGGCCATGATGGATTCCATTCCCGTTGTGGCATTGACCGGCCAGGTGCCCGCCAACCTGATCGGCAAAGACGCTTTTCAGGAAGCCGACACCGTGGGCATTGCCCTGCCCATCACCAAGCGCGCCTTCCTGGTAAAGAAAGCCGCCGACATTCCCGGGGTCATCCAGCAGGCGTTTGAGATTGCGGCTTCAGGGCGGCCGGGCCCGGTGCTGGTGGACCTGCCCAAGAGCGTGCTGCTGGAGAAGACCGAGCCGAGCTATCCGCCCGCCAAAGAGTCGCACCGCGTCCATCAACCCGGCGAGTGGACCCGGGAGCAGATGCAGCAGGCCTGTGAAATGATCGAGGCCAGCCAGCAGCCGGTGCTTTACGTGGGCGGAGGGATCATCGCCGCCAACTCCTCTGGCCTGCTTCGCGAGCTTGCCGAACTCACCCACATTCCGGTGACCACCACGCTGATGGGCCTGGGCAGCTTCCCCTCGCAGCATCCGCTTTCACTGGGCATGCTGGGCATGCACGGTTCCTACGCCACCAACACCGCCATCAGCAATTGCGACCTGCTGATTGCCGTGGGCGCGCGCTTTGATGACCGCGTCACGGGGCGCATCAACGGCTTTGCCCCCAACGCCAAAAAGATCCAGTTTGATATCGACCCTTCCGAGGTGAACAAGAACGTCAATGTTGACCTGGCCCTGGTGGGCGACGCTTGCGACACCCTGCGGGGCCTGATCGATGAGTTGAAGAAGTCCGGGCACAAGCCGGCAACGGCCGAGCGCGAGCACTGGCTGAAGAGGATTGATTCCTGGAGGGCCGAGCATCCGCTCGCCTACGACAAATATACGAACATTGTAAAGCCGCAGCAGGTGATTGAATCGGTCGCCCGGATTGCAGCTGACGACGCCATCATCGGCGTGGACGTGGGCCAGCACCAGATGTGGGCGGCGCAGTTTTACAACTTCCGCTATCCCCGCACCTGGCTTTCATCGAGCGGCCTGGGCACCATGGGCTACGGATTCCCCGCGGCGCTGGGAGCGCAGATGGCCTATCCCGACCGCCAGGTGATTGCGTTTGTGGGCGATGGCGGGTTTCAGATGACCCTGAACGACCTGGCCACCATGGTGCAATACCGGGTGCCGGTGAAGATTGTGGTCATCAACAACCGCTCGCTGGGCATGGTGAGGCAGTGGCAGGAAATCTTCTTTGAAAAACGCTACTGCGACATCGACCTGAACTTTTCGCCCAACTTCGCCAAGCTGGCGGAGTCCTACGGTATTCGGGCCAGCCGCGTGGATCACCGGGCGGACATCGAAGATGCCGTCCGCGAGATGCTGAGCGACCGCGAGCCGCGCCTGATCGACTTCTGGGTGGACCCGACGGAAAACTGCTATCCCATTGTCCCCCCCGGAGCCAGCCTGGCCGAGATGGTGGTGGAACCGCCGCGCATGCTGGTTGAAGAGGAAGTTCTGGACGACCTGTGGGCGATGTAGAAGACGACTAATCGACTCTACCCGTCATGCTGAGCGCAGCGAAGTATCTGCTGTTTCTTCCTGAACCCGAGCAAAGCAGATCCTTCGTCGTCCCGAAAGAGCGGGACCCCTCAGGATGACGCGCAGGAAACGCAGCGTTCCAAAGCGAACGTTGCGGCACAAGGCTTCATCAAAGGCTGTATACTTGTTTTTCGGGAGTGCCCTATGCAATGGCTGCTGACGCTTGAATGTGATCGCGATCCCATCGTGCTTTGCCGGCTGATGAACATCTTCCGCCGCAAGGGGCTGGAGATTGAAAACATGGCTCTGGGAGCCATGCCGGAATCCTATTCCCTGATGGCGGTGGTCGACAGTCCTGAGTCGGGTGTTGACCACATTTTCCATTTCCTGCGCCGGACCGACGGCGTACTGGGCGTGACGTTCTATCAGCACAAACCAACGCAGGAAGCGTCCTTCATCTTTGTCGAGTCGGCTGAAAATTCGGAAAATCTCAAGCGCATCCAGGATGCTTTTCCCGGATGCAAGGTGATTTTCGCCAGCCACGGCAAGTATCTTGTCGAGGTCCCGTCAGGGACTTCCCTGGGAGCACAGATCCCCGGGCTGGGCGCGCCGGGCTTCCTTCCGCTTTCACGGATGAAAACTAGCGGGCAGCCCCGGCAGATGGAACTGGTCGGCGCAACGCTCAATTAGCAGGATGTTGGAAAAACCAACCGTCATGCTGAGCGCAGCGAAGCATCTGCTGTATCTTACCGAAAATGAATGAACTAGATCCTTCGCTTCGCTCAGGATGACGTAGGACAGGTTTTTTTGGACAACCTGTCAGAACCGGCGTGGGGTTTAGAGGCCCCGCGATTCGGGACCCACGCTGGATACCGGGGCGCTATGAAGCGCTCTCCGCGACAGGCAACTCGCGGCCGTGGCGCGCAGAGTTGGGTTGCCACATCCCGCAATCAGTAGTTAAAAATTCCAATCAGCAAAGGAACAGGTGACGTTATGGCGAAAGCTTATTATGAAAAAGACGGAGACGTGAAAAATCTGGCAGGCAAAACCGTGGCGGTAATCGGCTACGGCAGCCAGGGGCACGCCCATGCGCTGAATCTGCGCGACAGCGGACTGAAAGTGATCGTGGGCCTTCCGGCCACAAGCCAGTCGCGGGCCAAGGCCCAGGCGCAGGGTCTGGAGGTTTACGACCCGGCGGAAGCAGCCAAACGCGGCGACCTGATCGCCATGCTGGTTCCCGACCCGCCCATGGCCAAGCTCTACAAGGAGGCCATTGAGCCCAACCTCTCCGCCGGCAAAACGCTTTTGTTTGCCCACGGATTCAACATCCATTACAAGTTCGTCCAGCCGCCGAAAGACGTGGACGTCATCATGATCGCCCCCAAGTGCCCCGGCCACCGGCTGCGCGAACTGTTCACCGAAGGCATCGGCGTGCCGTCGCTGCTGGCTGTCGAGCAGGACGCCTCCGGCAAAGCCGAGCAGACGGCGCTGGCCTATGCCAAAGGGCTCGGTAGCCTGAAAGCGGGCGTCATCCGCACCACCTTCAAGGAAGAAACCGAGACCGACCTTTTCGGCGAGCAGACTGTCCTTTGCGGCGGCGTTTCGGCGCTCATCAACTCGGGTTTTGAAACGCTGGTGCAGGCCGGTTATCAGCCGGAAATCGCCTACTTCGAGTGCCTGCACGAGTTGAAGCTGATCGTTGACCTCATCTACCAGGGCGGCATCAAGTACATGCGCTACTCGGTGAGCGACACGGCGGAATACGGCGATTACTCGCGCGGCCCGCGGGTGATTGATGAGCACGTCCGCGAATCCATGAAGAAAGTTCTGGAAGAGATCCAGAACGGCAAGTTCGCCAAAGAGTGGATGGACGAAAACGAGTCCGGGCGGAAAAAGTTCAACTCCATGCGCGCCGAAGCTTCAGCACGCCTGATTGAAAAAGTGGGAAGCGAACTGCGCAAGATGATGCCCTGGATCCAGACCGCCAAGGAAGAAGCCACGGCCGCCCAGGCCCAGGCCAGGACCTGACAGGTTGTTGAAGAAACCAACCGTCATGCTGAGCGCAGCGAAGCATCTGCTGTATCTTACTGGAAATGAATGAAACAGATCCTTCGCGGAGTTTACCCTGAGCCCCTGATCCCGCTTTGCGGGATCAGGGCCGTTCGCGAATGGAGGGCGAACGGGCTCAGGATGACGTGGTGCAGGGGCTTTTTTCAACAGCGTGCCTGACGCAAAACCCTCAACGTTAACAACCAACACTGCGCTACAATAAGGTCCGCAGGTCCATCGCAAACTGAGAGGATTTCCATGAAAAAAGTGGCAGAAGCAGTTGCCGCGCCTTCGTCGGCAGCCAGGAAGTCGCGGGATGAAATCAAGAAGCTGGCGCTGATCGGCACCGGCAAGCTGGGCGAGGGCCTGCTCTCCGCCATGCTGCAATCGCAGGTGGTTCCCGCCGGGCGCGTGGAATGCACGGTGGCCCACCAGCCGAGGGCGGATTACCTGTGCGCCAAGTATGGCGTCAAGGCCCACACCAGCAACAGCCAGGCCGTCAAGGGCGCCAGCCTGGTGCTGATTGTGCTGAAGCCCCAACAGGTGAAAGGGGCCCTGCACGAAGTGCGGAAGACGATCTCCCCCAACGCCCTTATCGTTTCCGCCGCCGCCTCGGTCACAACAGCTCTGATCGAGCGCGAACTGGGACGTTCGCCGCGCGTGGTCCGCGCCATGCCCAACACGCCCTGCCTCATCCGGCAGGGAATGACGGCGCTGGCCGGCGGCAAGTACGCCACCGCGCACGACCTGGAAGTGGCCCAGAATATATTCGGCGCCATGGGCCGCGCGGTGATCGTGGACGAAAAGCATATGGACGCCATCACGGCGCTGTCCGGTTCCGGCCCCGCTTATGTGTATATGATCATCGAATCGCTGGCCGAGGCGGGAGTGAAGCTGGGCGTGCCGCGCGACCTTTCAACCGAACTCTCCGCCCAGACCCTGCTGGGCGCCTCCGCCCTGGTGCTGCACACGGGCGAGCATCCCGCCAAGCTGAAAGACGTGGTCACCACGCCGGCCGGCTGCACCATCGACGGGTTGATGGAACTGGAAGAAGGGCGCCTGCGCGTCACCCTCATCAAGGCCGTGGTTCGCGCCGCCGCCCGCGCCAAGCAGCTTGTGGAAAACAATAACTAGTAATCGTAGGCAGGTGATTTAACTTTTCTATTTAGGTTCTGTCCCTGGGTTCTCTTTTCTATGCGCCCATCAGTTCGCCGCGCAGCACCGTAACGGCCTGCCCTTCCAGTTTGACGCGAGCATCTTCCACGCGCACGCGAGCTACTCCCCCGCGCGACATTTTGCATCCACTCTTCGCCGGCGGCTTCTTTCAGGACGCAAACCGCGGCGGGATTGCCGGCAAAGGGCCTGTCAGTAAAAGCGTCGACCTGGGTGATCCTTTCTGTCATCTGATTTCTCCCTCGCGAACCATCACCGGCAGCGTGCCCAAATCGCTGCGTAAGGCCCCACGATCCATTCCGAAAAAATGCCCGGGCAAAACCGGCCGGGGCGTTAACCTGAGTATAGGCGCGACCGGACCCGGGAATGAATTCCTCAAGCCGGGCTCAAACTTTAACCGGGCGGCAGATCCTCATTCCAGCGGCGTCAGGTTGATATCCTCATCCACGTAAGCGGTGACGGGCGTTCCAACCGGGATCTGGTATTTCTTCCCCATGGTCAGCAGCAACCCGCTAAGCCCGAAAGCGGCGGCTCCGGCGGCCATCGCTTTCTTGCTGCGCTTACCCACCCCGGCCTTCTCTCCGCGCAGCATGATCCTGGCGTCGCCGGCCTTGATGAAATCCACGCGAATCCGGAGGCTCTTGGGCCGCCGATTTTCTTTCTCGGATTTCCTGCCCTCAATGATGGTTCCCAGCACGCGAGTGCCCTTCCGCACCACCACGGCATCGCCCACGCGAAGGTCCTCTGCCAGAACCAGCTCAATGGGCTCTCCCACAACAGCCGCCTTCCCCGTCACCCTCTGCGCCAGCGCCAGCTTCACCTCCGTCCCTTCTGTGAGCAATACCGTGGAGGCGGCCGCCATCCGAATTTCAGGCGACGGCTGCTGCTCACTAACCACGGCACCCTGCTGTGCGATTAGCCCCGCGCAGGGAACCGCAGCACCGTTGATCATCAATCCAAGCAACACCACTCCTGCCAGTTTAATCATGGCATTCATCCTCCCGACGGCAGTCTGAAGTCAGGCTTGCGGTTGCCCGGCGGGCGCTGGCGCAGGCTTCTCTTCAGAAACAGGCGACTGCTCCAATCCCCGCTGGCCCAGGTGCGGCGCCAGGCGTTTCCGGAGCTTGCCCAGCGCCTTCTCAACTCCTCCTTTTCCGCCGAAGCCGCCGCCCTCCGACACCGACTCCTTCCACAACTGCTTGCCTGAAAGGTCATAGGCTTCAAGATCGAATTTCACCCACTTGCTTAAGGGCCGGTCTACGGTAAGGAGGAGAAGGCTGGAGGCGCCGGCGTCCCGAGCGATGTTCGCCAGCGTAGGTACCGGAATGAAATCGGATGTTTCAATCCGTTTGCGAACGGGATCCTCCGCCATCCGCACGCGGTTGGTTTGAAGATATTCGACGACGTCCTCAACGGCCTGATGGAAAACATCAGGCTTGCTGTATCTCATATGCCGCGGGGTGCGGTAGGCCGCAAAATAAACTGCGGCGGGTTGGGGGCCGGCAGATTCTGGTTGCGCCGGGCCGTTCGCTGAGTAGCCCAGTACTATAGCCAACAGCAGCGCAAGCAAACACGGGATGTTTTTCATGGAGGCCTCCGCAGGAAGGACGGAGCAGGCGCTCTTGCGGGCAGACTGCGGCACGTGGCACGGGCGCGACTCCGGCACCTCAGCTATTTCCATGCTCACCCACGCCGCCGGACGTGTCGGTGATGCGAATCACAACTGCCTGCGGTGGAAATTGCAGGGAGGGTGCGTACCTCGGCATCCGATATCCATGCCTGGCCGAGGCGACGGGGCTCCGCAAGTCTGCCGTAACGGGCAAAACTCCCGGTTATCCCGTGCTTTTCATGCCGAAGGCGATGCCGCCCACGGTGATCTGGAGCAGGCGCAGGAGTTCGGGCGAGGGCTGGGTCTCGCGGCGCCATTTTTCAAGGAAGCGGATCTGCAGAAAGTTGAGCGGGTCGACATAGGGATTGCGCAGGCGGATGGATTCCTGCAACACCGGCTGGCGTTCCAGAAGCTGCGTTGATTCGGTGATTTCCAGCACGCACCGTACTGTGCGCTCATATTCCTCCTCGATGCGGCTTGAAATCTGCTTGCGCAGACTGGCCGGGCGGCACAGCGCGTCATAGCGGCGGGCGATGTAGAGATCCGTCTTGGCCAGCGACGCCTCGGCATTGTCAATGATCACGCCGAAGAAGGGCCAGTGGCGGTACATCTGCCGCAGCACGTCAAGACCGTCGGGAGCGTGGCTGCACAGGAACTTGTCCAGCCCATGGCCGAGTCCATACCATGCCGGAATGAAATGCCGCGACTGCGTCCAGGCAAACACCCAGGGAATGGCGCGAAGCTGGTTGATGTCCCGCGTATTGGAGCGCCGGCTGGGCCTGGACCCCAGGCGGAGACTTTCAATCAGGTCAATGGGCGTGGCCTGGCGGAAGAATTCGATGAAGCCGGGAGTTTCATAAACGAGGTTGCGGTAGAATTCACGGCTGGCCGAGGCGACTTCCTGCGCATACTCCTCCCAGGATGCTGCCTCACTCTGGTGCGGCGTGTGCTTGGGCGCCAGCAGAAGCGTATCCAGAACCGAAGTGACCAGCTGCTCCATGTTGCGCTCGGCAATCTCCAGGTTGGCGTACTTCAGGGAAATCACCTCACCCTGCTCGGTGATGCGCATCCGCCCGCCGGGAGCCGCATAAGGCTGAGCCTGGACGCTGCGGTGAGACTGTCCGCCGCCGCGGCCGATGGTTCCTCCTTTGCCATGGAAAAATCCCAACCGGATTTTGTGCTTTTCAGCCACTTCCCACAGGCGCTTCTGGGCGCGGAACAGGGCCCAGTTGGCGGCAAAATATCCGCCGTCTTTGACCGAATCGGAATAGCCCAGCATCACTTCCTGGAAGTCGTCGCGCGAGAGCAGCAGGCGGCGGTAATGGCGGTCCTTCAGAAGCTGGTCCAGGATGTCCGGCCCGGCCTCCAGGTCATCCACGGTTTCAAAAAGCGGGATGGCGTCAAAGCTGGATTGGAGCCCGCCATTGCCCTGCGGCTTCACCAGGCCGGCCTGCCAGCCCAGCAGTATCACGTCCCAGATGTTGGCGGCGCCGGTGGTCATGCTGAGGATGTAGCGGTGGGAAGCGCGCTCGCCGTTGCGCATCTGGATCTTGCGCAACGTTTCAAACTCTTCCAGGGTGCCCCGGGCGGCGGCGGAAAGTTTTAACCGGCGCGGGCGCTTCTCAAGCAGCGTTTGGATGGATTCGATGCGCGCCTCTTCCGGCTCGACGGGCAGGCGCGCCGCGAGCAGGATTTCGTCCCCCGCCCTGCGAAGGTGCGAGGAGTGCTGCCGGAAGTCCAGGCTGACCGAGTGGAATCCGAAAACCTGCACGGCGGTGCGCAGGCGTCCCGGCTCCAGGTGGGCGACACGCGGGCTGGGATGGTCGATCAGCAGCCGTTCGAGCAGTTCCACATCGCGCTCGAACTCCTGCGCATCGGCATAGGCCCCGCGCGCCCTTTCCCCCGTGCGTTCAAGACGCCAGCGCATGATGCGAATCTTGCGCCGGTAAAATTCGTGAGGCTGGTCAATATTTTCAAAGACGCGCGTGGCGGGAAAGCGCCGCATGTCTCGCTCAATGTCCTCGCTGATTTTGCGCTCGAGAGCGGGGCGCGAGCACGGAAAAGAAATCACACTGAGAAATTCATCCAGCCGCCGGAGGTAATAGTCCAGCACGCTGCGGCGAAGGCGGTCAGCGGCGTTCAGGCTGGTTTCAGCCGTGACGTTGGGATTGCCGTCGCGGTCCGTTCCCACCCAGGAGCCAAAGCGGATGCAGGGGCGCTCGTGCGCCAGGCCCGGCGCAAACCGGCCCATCTCCTGCACAAAACGCTCCCAGAAAATTCCGGCCAGGTCGTAGATGGTCCGCTCCAGAAACACCAGGGAGTTTTCGACTTCCAGCTCCGGAGTCATGGGACGTTCGCGGGTTTCTTCGGTCAGCCAGAGGGCCTCAATCCACGGGTCCACGGATTTTTCAATCGAGTGCTCCGGCGACTCGTCCAGGGTTTCGAGCGAGCGGCCAATGCGCAGCAGGTGATTAAAGACGCTGCGGCGCTTGGCCTCAGTGGGATGCGCGGTGAGGACCGGTTCGATCCTTGTGGAATGCAGCACGCGGGCGAATTCCGCCACGGGAACTTCCTGCTTCTCCAACCGGCTGAAGGTCCGGCGCAGCGACATGGGTGCGCCCACTTCCCCGGATTCATACTGGCGAAGGCGCCGGATGCGCTGCCGTTCTTCGCACAGGTTCACCAGGTGGAAGAACAGGCTGAAGGCATGGGCGACATGCGCGGCGCGCTGCAACGAAAGGCTGCGCACCTCGCGGTCCCCCTGGGCCACCAGGGCGGGATCGGTGGCCTGGCGGAGCTGCTTGGAGAGCCGGCGCAGGTTTTCAATCGCTTCAAACGTCTTGCCTCCGCTCTGCTCCTGGATCAGCGCCCCCAGGCGCGTGGTCAATAATCGAACTTCCCTGCGGAGTTTTTCATCCATAAGCGCTAATCACATTTCCGGGCGGTCAAACGAACCTAGGCGGGAACGGCCAGCACGCTCTCCAGCGCCTTTCGCAATGCCCCCAGGTTGGCATCCACCCGCACCCTCTGGCGGGACTGTTCCTCCGAGGAGTGATGGCGGATGACGTAATCCGTGTCTTTCAACTGGTGTCCGGTCAGCACGGCCATAATGTCCGCGTGGCGCTCAATTCTTCCCGCGCGCACCAGCTTGCGGATGCCGGCAACCGTGGCGGCGGAAGCAGGTTCGCATCCCACTCCGTCTTCGGCCAGGGCCGCCTTCCCCTCGAAAATCTCTTCGTCAGTCACGGACTCGCAAAAACCCCCGGTCCACTCCAGCACCCGGCGGGCCTTTTTCCAGTTGGCGGGACGGCCGATGCGGATGGCTGTCGCCTCCGTGTCCGGCTTCTCCACCGGAATCAGATCCGGCGAGCCGGCCTGGAGCGTGCGGAAAAACGGATTGGCTCCGGCGGCCTGGATCACCACCACCTTCGGGACCTTCTCGATAAAGCCCAGCTCTTTCAACTCGCGCAGGCCCTTGCCGATGGCCGAGGCGTTCCCAAGGTTTCCGCCCGGCACCACGATGTAATCCGGCGGCCGCCAGGCCCGCTGTTCCATCATCTCGGCCACGATGGTCTTCTGCCCCTCGATGCGAAACGGGTTGATGGAATTGACCAGGTAAAAACCCATTTCCCCAGCCACCTGGCGCAGCAACCCAAAAGCTTCATCAAAGGTGTCGCCGATTTCGATGACCACCGCGCCAAAGTCCAGAGCCTGGGCCAGCTTGGCGGCGGAGATCTGGCGATAAGGAACAAAAAGAACGGCCTTCATTCCGGCGCGGCCCGCATACGCCGCCATCGAAGAAGATGTGTTTCCCGTGGAAGCGCAGGCAACCATGCGGACACCCAGTGAGGCGGCCCGGGTGATGCAGGCGGTCATGCCCAGGTCCTTGAAGGAACCGGTGGGATTGATGCCCTGGTGCTTGATGGTGAGATGCACGGGCCCCGCCCACCAGCCGGCGCGGCGCGTCCCCACCAGCGGCGTGGACCCCTCGGAAAGTGAAATCACGCGATCGTGCGGACCCACGAAAGGCAGCAGTTCCCGGAAGCGCCAGACGCCGCTGCGGTCAATGGGTTCGCCGCTCAGTCGCCGCTGGTGCCAGGCCGATCGCAGGGCCTCGGGGTCCGTAATGTCAAATTCGTACCGGACATCGAGCAGGCCGCCGCACCAGGCACACTGGTGCATTTCTTTTTTGGGGTCCTGCCTGCGGCCACAGCCTTCTTCAATGCATTCGAGATAAGTCAGCGCCATTCGTCTGTCGGGGATGGAACCCGCAGGTTCATCGAACCGCCCTTCGCCTGCGGCCACCCGGCCTCGCTAAAGATGAAATTCCTCGTGAACGGACTTGACCGCGTCCTGCATGTCCGCGGACTTGACCGCGAAGGAGATGCTCAGCTCCGAGGAACCCTGCGCAATCGCGATGATGTTGATCCCTTTGCGGCCGAGCGCTCCGAAGGCGCGCCCGCTGATGCCCGGGGTGCCCTTCATATTTTCACCCACGGTCACCACAATGGCCACCTTGGGCATCACATCCAGCACGCCCACGTAGTCGTGCAGCATTTCAAGCTCAAACACTTTTTCCAGTTCCGCTTTGACCCGCGGGAGGTCCGTCTGGTGGATGGCAAAGCAGAGCACGTTGTCGGCGGAGGACTGGGTGACCATCAGGGTGGAAACTTCCTCCAGGTAAAGGCAATTGAACACCCGGGCCGCAAGCTGCGGGAAGGAGATCGAGTTCCTGCCGCTCAGGGTGATCAGGGCCGCATCCTTGACGGAGGTAATCGCCTTGATACCGGCCTGCCCGTTCTTCGCGGAGGGCACAATCCGCGTCCCCGGGCAGGTGGGGTTAAAGCTGTTCTTGATCCACACCGGAATCTTCTTCTGCATCACCGGCAAAATGGTTTTGGGATGCAGGACCTTGGCCCCGAAATAAGAAAGCTCGATCGCTTCCCGGTAGGAGATCTCAGGAAGGATACGCGCTTCCGGAACCAGGCGCGGATCGGCCGTCAACACGCCGTCCACGTCCGTCCAGATCCAGACCTCGTCCGCATCGAGCGCCGCGCCCAGTATGGTGGCGCTGTAGTCGGAACCGCCGCGCCCGAGCGTGGTGCAAACGCCTTCCCGGGTGGCCCCGCGGAAACCCGTCACCACGGGAATGACGCCCCGCTTCAGCAGCGGCCTCAGCCTTTCCTGCGTTTTGGCGCCGGTCTCCTCAAACAGCGGGCTGGCGTTGCCAAAGTTGTTATCGGTCACAATGCATTCGACGGCGTCGACCGCTTCGGATTTAAGCCCCTGCGACCGCAGGATGGCCGCGACCAGCGTGGCCGACATCACCTCGCCCAGGCTCGAAAGCGTGTCCATGCCGCGCGGCGTGATTTCACGAAGCAGCGTGAAGCCCGAGCACAAATCTTCAAAGTGCTTGACCTGCTCGGCCAGGCGGGGAAGCACGCTCGCCTGCTCAGCCGCTGAGAGCAACCGGTCCGCCACCTCGCGATGGCGGCGTGCCAGCTCCTGGCGGGAGCCTTTCCAGGGCGCTTCCGTCCCCTGGCTGGCCTGGGTGGCGGCGCGGATCAGCATGTTCGTGGCGCCGCCCATCGCCGACACCACGGCCACCACGTCAGCATGTTTGGAATGCTCTCGCAGAATTTCAGCCACGCCCTGCATGCGCTCGGCGCTGCCCACCGAAGTGCCGCCGAATTTCATCACAATCAGCGGCCGTTTGCTTTTGCCCGGACTCTCTTTCACTTTCACCATCATCCTACCCGTAGACAAACAGAGGCCCGCTCAGCTATCCGAGCGGAGCCTCACCAGCCTCCGCCACTAGCGAGTCTTCGTTTTCGTCGTGCTGGCGGCTTTGGATTGCGAGGCTTTCACCGCGTCCTGAACGGCCTGCAAAAACACCTTGGCTGGTAATGACAGGTACCGGTCACGGCGATAAATCAAGCCGAGTTCCCGATATATTTTCTGGCCTTCCAGCGGAATCAGCTTGAGCACGCCGGCAGCCACTTCCTGCTCCGCATAGGCCCGGTTGATCAGCGAGATGCCCAGGCCCGCGCCCACAAACTTTTTCTGCGTCTCCACGCTTGCCAGCTCCATCGAAATCTGCAGGTGGTCGCGAAAATCGCGCAGCAGACGGTCAATCACCACACGGGTATGGCCGGTCTTGGGAAGAATCAGCGGGTGCTGGGCCACTTCTTCAATGGTCACGCTCTTGTGCCTGGCCAGCGGGTGGTTTTTCGGTACCACCACCTGCACTTCGTCGCGGAACACAGGAATGACTTCAATATTGTTGGCGGTCTGCGGCAAGGTCACAATGCCGAGATCCACCGCGCCTTCCTGGACTTTCTGCAAAATCTTGTGGCTGAAATTGCGATAGATGCTGATCTGCACCAGCGGGTAAAGCTGGCGGAAATGCGCGAAGGTCTGGGGCAACACGTAAAGGCAGGTGGCTTCATTGGCGCCGATGTAAAGCTTGCCCCGCGGCGTCTGATTCAGTTCTGCGATGGTCTGAAGGGCTTCCTTCTGCATGGCCTGGAGCTGCTCGGCGTAGCGCAGCAGGATCTCCCCGGCAGGCGTCAGCTGGACTTTCTTGCCGCTGCGGTCAAAAAGCTTTTCTCCGCATTCCTGCTCCAGCAGGCGCACCTGGGCGCTGATCGCCGGCTGCGTGCGGTAGATCTTCTCCGCCGCCCGGGAAAAACTCTGCAACTTGGCGACCTGAATAAAACTTGCTAACTGGTCGTAGTCCATGGCTTCATGCACTCAGGGTTTACAAACCATACATTCTACATCATTTTGGTCCAGCCGTGGGAGGCTAAAACGGGAAAACCGGCTTCCCGGCGACACCCAACCGAACCTGCGAAGTTTAACCGTCCTGGCAGGGAAAATCACTGTGGCGCGCCGGTTTGAATCAACTGAGGCTAGATTGCTTTCAGACTTACCGGGGAAGCGGGCCAGGAAGGAAGTGCAAGGGGCAGGGAATCGAAATTTTAGTCTGCGGGTAATAGGCGGGAATCCTACGAGGTTCAACAGAGGATATTGGAGGATCGATTCCCTGCCCCCTTTTGCATCCTGACGCCTCCTTTTTACCTATTTAGTTAATGACCGTCAAGGTACGAAGGTACTAGTACTCTGGTACCACCAGCCAGGCTCCTCCCCAACTAATTGAAAACATTGCCATTATTTAATAGCAACTGGGCTAGCCTTGCCTGAAACCACTGAAAAAAAAGTCCCTCAGGGACCCTGTAACAGAGTATAAAACACGGCGCCTGAATGAGTCTCCCACGGCTGGACCGGACCGGTTTTGCGATGGAATTTCCCTGCTCTTGCGCCGATCTGGCAGAGGGTGCGAATGTCGGAAAGGGGTAGACACCTGATATCAGCAGTGGGGGCCGGGAACCGTGTGGAACAACACACGGGGGTATTGGAAGGTAAGATTCCCGTGCCCCCCCTCCCTACATATTGCGGGTGAATATGTCATACCATATTAATAGCTGTCAACCTATTCTTGTATTTAGACAATCAGTGTATGCTGCAAGCTCCGGCCTTGTGAGAAACCTCAACGGGCCTTGAGTTTGTAGCGGGATACTGGTCGCAGGGGAATGTGCCCGACAGGCCGGGGGTCGCAAGCAAAGCTGGAACAAAGCAAAACCCGCACCGGTGTTTTGTCACGCCTGCTTCAGCACAGGGCGCGCGGCTGGCGGGAAGCGGAAAGGTTCGCGGCCGGAAAAGTTCCCGATGGCCTTGGCCAGGCCCGCTTTAACCGTGTTAAATTGAATCCCACAGAGCTTGCGCTATGCCTGAAGAACGCCGGATGAAATTCGCCTGGATGGATATGCTGCTGCTGGTGTTCCTGGCCAGCCTGGCGGTGCTGAATCCGGTCTCTGAAATTCACGCGCAGCTCATTCTGCTCTCGATCGGAATTTTCCAGGTCTTCGAGCGCAGCTTTATCAACGTAGTGGGCCCGCGCGGAGAAACTTACAGCATCCTCCTGAAGATCGCGCTGGCTTCGTTGCTGATTGCCCATACGGGCGGCTTGCAGCCCAGCATCAACTCGAGCTTTTATCTCATCTATTACATCCCCGTGGTCACCGCCGCCATGTACTCCGGCCCCTGGGGGACTCTGGCCTGGACAACCCTCGCCTCCGCGGCCTATTGTTCCTTTCTCATCCCCGCCCTGCAGGAATACCGCCTGACGGCAAGCGGCGCCAAGGAACTGGCCATCCGCATCCTGTTTATCTATCTGGCGGCCATGCTGGTGAACCGCTTTGTGATGGAAAGCCGCGCCCAGGCGGAGCGCTACCGGCGCGTGGCGGAGCAGCTCAAGGAAACCAACCTGCAGCTTGAAAAAGCCCAGGCGGACGCCCGGCGGTCCGAGCGGCTGGCGGCCCTGGGACAACTGAGCGCGGGGCTCGCGCACGAAATTCGCAATCCCCTGGGCGTCATCAAAGGCTCGGCGGAAACGCTGGGGCGGAAACTCCCGACGAACGATCCCGTGGCCCGGGAACTGGCCGGTTACATCTCAAGCGAAGTGAACCGGCTGAATTCACTGGTCAGCCGCTTTCTCAGTTTCGCCAAACCGCTGGAGTTGAAGAAACAGCCGGAAGACATTTCACAAATTGTGGAGACCGCCCTCAAGGCCGCACAGGAACACTGGCCGGGCTCAAGAGTTGAAGTAGAGCGCGCCTACAACGCCGAAATCCCCCCCGTTCCAGTGGATGCGGAACTCACCGAGCAGGTCTTCAAGAACCTTGTCTTCAACGCCTACGAGGCCATGGAAGAGCAGGGCGGAAAACTGCGGGTGGAGGTTTCAAACGAATACAGCGACGGCCGGCGTGGTGTGGAAGTTGCATTTTCCGACACCGGATCCGGCGTGGAGCCGGAATTGCGCGAGCAGATTTTCAATCCCTTTTTTACAACCAAGAGCAGCGGCGTGGGGCTGGGGCTTTCCATTGTATCGAAAATTGTGGACGACCACGGCGGATGGATTCGCGTGGACCCGTGGTCGGAGAAAGGCGCCTGCTTCCGCGTGTTTTTTCCGGCGGAATAGCGAGTGCGCTTGCGTTGAAAAGCTCCGCGTTCTAAGTTGTTCATGGTGATGGGTCCCACAATGCCAACCATTCTGATTGTTGAAGACGAACCCAAAATGCTCCGCCTGCTGGAGCTGAATCTGGCGGACGACGGCTACGCGACCCGCACCGCCAGCACCGCTGAGAACGGCCTGAAGGTCCTGGCCAGCGACAGGATCGACCTGGTGCTGAGCGACATGAAGCTGCCGGGAATGAACGGCCTGGAATTTCTGCAGGCGGTGAAGCGCGCCAACGCCGCCATTCCCGTGGTGATGATGACCGCCTATGGCACGGTTGAAAGCGCCGTGGAGGCGATGAAGGAGGGCGCCAGCGACTTCGTCCTCAAGCCGTTTTCCATCGAAGAAATCAAGCTGATCGTCCGCAAGGAACTAGAAGTCCGCCGGCTGCATGAAGAAAACCGCCAGTTGCGCGAAGCGCTCGGCCAGCGATACCAGTTTGACAACATTGTTGCCAACAGTCCCGGCATGCAGGAAGTGCTGGCCGCCGTGGAGCAGGTGGCGCCCACCAACGCCACGGTGCTGCTGGGGGGCGAAAGCGGGGTGGGGAAAGACATGGTGGCGCGCGCCATCCACCAGCACTCGCGCCGGGTGAACGGCCCGTTCATCAAGATCAACTGCACGGCCATTCCGGAAAACCTGCTGGAAAGCGAACTTTTCGGCTACGAGAAAGGCGCCTTCACCGGCGCCACCACTACGAAGCCCGGCAAGTTCGAGCTGGCCGATAAGGGCACCATCTTCCTGGACGAGATCGGCGACATGGCAGGCAGCCTTCAGGTGAAACTGCTGCGCGTGCTGCAGGAGCGGGAGTTTGAACGGCTGGGCGGCACCCGGACCATCAAGGTGGACGTTCGCGTAGTGGCCGCCACCAACCAGGACCTCCGCGCCGCGCTCGAACAGGGAACTTTTCGCGAAGACCTTTATTACCGCCTGAACGTGGTACCCATCTCCATCCCGCCCCTGCGCGAGCATAAGGAAGACATTCCCTATCTGGTGGACCACTTTATTGGGCGCTTCGCGGAAAGCTCCGGGAAAGCCATCGGGGGCATCGCGCCCGAGGCCCTGAAGCTCCTGGTCGATTTCCATTGGCCGGGGAACGTGCGCGAACTCGAAAACATCATCGAGCGCGCCGTGGTGATGGCTTCGGGAACAAGAATTGAAACCGCAGATATCCGTCTGGACGTCGCCTGGCCGGGCGGCAACTCCACCGCGCCCGCTGCCAGTGAGAACTCCGCGGCGATATTTCTTCCGGAAGGCATGACGCTCGAGCAGTATGAGGACAAGCTGATCCAGGCCGCCCTCGAGCGGGCCGGCGGCAACAAGAGCCAGGCCGCCCGGCTTCTCGGCCTCTCGCGCAACGCTTTGCGCTATCGCTTGTCCAAAATGGGCGTGCCCGACGAACCGGAGCCATGACGTGGACCAGCCCGTTATCATTTCCGCCAAGACGCTTGGGCAGCCTGCCTTGCCGGGTTATTGCCCGCGATGCTTCTGGCTGGCGATGAAGGCCGACAGCCTGCCCTTCCAGATTTTTCCCGGCATCTTCAGCGCTATCGACAGTTACAGTAAAGACCTCGTTCACGGCTGGTTTGACCGCTACGGCAAGCCGCCCTCGTGGCTGGAGCCGCTGGGCCTGATTCGAACCTATAAGGTTCCGCCTCACTACACCAAGTTTGCGGTGCTGGATGAAGAAAACGCGATCGTCCTGCGGGGCACGCCGGACGGCATTTTCATCATGCAGGACGGCTCCTACGCCATCATTGACTACAAGACCGCCAGGTTTACCGCCTACCAGGACGCTCTCTTCCCGATGTATGAAGCGCAATTGAATGCCTATGCCTACATCGGTGAGCGCCTTGACCTGAAGCCCGTCTCGAGGCTGGCGCTGGTTTATACTGAGCCGGTTACCGGCGATGCGGCGGCCTCTGATGATTCCAATCTGACGCCGGAAGGCTTCCGCATGGGCTTCAGGGCTAGGATACTGGAAGTGGAAATCAAACCCGAGATGGTGACGCGCCTGCTGAAAACAGCCGCAGAGGTTCTCAATTCAACTTCACCACCGGCAGGTGCGGACGGTTGCAGGGATTGCGCCGCAGTTGCCGGCCTGCTTCACCTCTCTTCCATCTAAAGCCCGTGCAAGGCTGATATCTTCAAGCGCGGTTTTGGACGGATCGCATCGCTCTGGGCTGGTGGTTGATAACCACCACAATTGGCCCATATCACCCAAACCTCCGTGGCCCACTGGATCGCCAAAATTCAACTTTTATCATCTCTTTTGCTTTCTTTAATTTGCAAGCTTGCCTTTCAGGCCTTTGGCAATCATCTTGCCTTTACCAGTGCAGGGTCACGTTGGTGAGGCGAACAATCGAGCCCCGGAGGTGGATGATGAGAGCAATGAAAATCAAATTGATGGCAGGCATGATCACAGTAGGGCTGGCACTGGCCTGTCTTCCCGTGTTTGCCCAGACGGAGGCGCCAACGGACCAGCAGGCGCCGGCGGACCAGCAGGCGGAGGCTTCGACCGGGGTGGCGCGCGTCAGCCTGATCATGGGCGACGTTTCCATGGAGCGCGGCGACTCAAACGAGTGGGTGGCCGTGACCGTGAACACGCCGCTGGTTCCGGGCGATACCCTTGCCACCGCCGCCGGCGCGCGCGCCGAGGTTCAGCTGGATTCCTCGAACGTGCTGCGCCTGGCCGATAACTCTGAAGTCAAAATCGCCGACCTGAACGATTCACGCATTCAACTCCAGGTGGCCCGAGGCACGGTGGACCTGGCGGTGTTCAAGAATGGCCAGGCGAATTCTGAAGTGGACACGCCCAACGTGGCCGTTCAGCCATTGCAGCCGGGCACCTACCGCATCGACGTCAATTCCAACGAGGCCTCACTGATTACGGTGCGCGACGGCCAGGCGCAGGTTTCCACTCCGCAGGGCTCCACAAACATCAACGCGGGCCAGCAGATCACCGTTGAGGGCGCTCAGAATCCGCAATATAAAATAGTGGATGCGCAGCCGCTCGACAACTGGGACGATTGGAACCGCGACCGCAACGGCGTCATTAACAGCGCCCAGAACTACAACCACGTCAACCAGTACTACACCGGCGCGCAGGACCTGAACACCCATGGCCGCTGGAACTATGTGCCCGGTTACGATTGGTGCTGGACGCCTTACGTCGACGCCGGCTGGGTGCCGTACAGTAACGGCCGCTGGGTTTGGGAGCCTTTTTATGGCTGGACCTGGGTTTCCTATGATTCGTGGGGCTGGGCGCCGTATCACTATGGCCGCTGGTTCTACTACGGCAGCAGCTGGTGCTGGTGGCCGGGCGACGTGACGCCCTATTACCAACCGCTGTGGGCGCCGGCCTACGTTTCCTTCCTCGGCTTTGGGTACGGACGGTACCGCTTCTCCTTCGGCTATGGATACGGATTCAACTCGATTGGCTGGTGCCCGCTCGGACCACGGGACGATTTCCACCGCTGGTGGGGACGCGGCCGTGACCGCTCATTCAACGTAGTCAACATCAACAATTACTACGGCAGGGATGGGGGCCGCGGGCGTGGCGGGTACAGAGGCTCAAACCTGGCGGAATTGGGAAGCAACTTCCACGTTCGCCGGGCTATTGTGACGATGCCTTCGGACAAGTTCGGGCGCGAGGCGGTGCCGAGTAACCGCCGGTTGGTCAACTCGACGATGTTGCGTAACGCCGAGGTGGTTCATGGCACGCTGCCGGTGGTCCCGACGCGTGCCAGCCTGCGGGTTACCAACCGTGCGGCGGTCGTTTCGGCAGCAGCAAGGAACCGTGCCAACAACACCCACTTCTACACGCGGGGGACGGTGGCCGCGCGCAACAGCAACCGTTCATTCAACACCCAGGCGTCTTCCGTCCGCCGGATGGTCGAAACCCACAACGTTCGTGCGACCGGCATGAACAGGGCGGGAACGAACGCCGGGGCAAACCGCGGGTTCCAGATGTCACGCTCGACCGGAGGGCAGAACCAGGGCAATGCCGCCGTCCGGCGAAACCCCGCCCCGGTGGTCCGGCAAAACCCGCAAGGCCGCCAGAACGCAGGGGGCGGCAATACTCGCCAGGCCCAGGCGAACCAGCCCGGCTTCCGGAGCTTCGGAACAGGGGCGCAGGGAAGTGCGGCAGCGCGAGGCAACGCAGGGCGCCAGAACTCGGCCCCGGTGGTCCGGCAAGCTCCGAATCGTGGCTCGCAGGGGTTCAACCAGGGGGGTAACGTGGGGCGCAGCCAGCAAAACAACGGCAACTTCCGCGGCTTCTCTCCACAGCCGGCGCCGCGTTCCGCCCAGCAGAACCAGGGACGCTTCAATAACAACTCCCCGGCCGCACCCCGGAACAACGGCGGAAACCAGGCCGGATGGAACCGCTTTCGGCCGCAAACGCAGGCTCCACAGCAGCGTGGCGGCGGCTTTTATAACGGTGGATCGCGGAACCAGGGATACTCCCAGCCAGGCTACCAGGGGAGGTCAGGCAACCAGGGCTATTCCCGGCCGCCCCTGCGGTTCAACAAACCGATCGTCAGTGAACCGCGCACGCAGTCTTATGGCGGCAGCTCCAGGCCAGGCTATCAACAGCGCTCAGCCCCAAGCTATCAACAGCGTTCGGCCCCGAGTTATCGCGGCAATTCCGGCGGCGGCTATAACCGGTCGTACTCGGCCCCTTCGCGCAGTTCCGGCGGCGGGGGCTATAACCGGTCGTACTCGGCCCCTTCGCGCAATTCCGGCGGCGGGGGCTATAACCGGTCGTACTCGGCCCCTTCGCGCAATTCCGGCGGAGGCTCTAACCGGTCGTACTCGGCCCCTTCGCGCAATTCCGGCGGAGGCTCTAACCGGTCGTACTCGGCCCCTTCGCGCAATTCCGGCGGCGGCTCCAACGGTGGAGGAGGTCACAGCGGTGGCGGGGGTTATAGCGGTGGCGGTGGCGGAGGCCATCGGCACTAATCAGCAGGAAATCTTGATTAAGATGTGAGTGCGGAACCGGCCTGGCAAAGTCCAGGCCGGTTTTGTTTTCAGGCGCTGGCACCCGGCCTGGTAAAGTAGGTCTCGATCTCCTCCAGAGTTTTGCCTTTGGTTTCCGGGAGGAAGAAGGTTACGGTGATGAAGTAGAAGACGGTGCAGCCGGCAAAAAGCAGGAACATGGTGGTATAACCGTATCGCCCCACTGCGGGAAGGAAGACGGCTGCCAGGAAGGTGGCCACCGCTTCATTGAGGACCAGCGCGATGCTCATGCCGTTCGAACGGATTCGGGTCGGCATCAGTTCCGACAAGGCAAGCCAGACGCAGATGCCGGGTCCCAGGGCGTAAAAGGTGGCAAAAACAAAGAGCGTCAATGCAACCAGCCAGCCATGTCCCCGGCTAGGTAATGGCGTAATCAGGGCATGCTCAATGAGCAGCGGAGCCGTCTTGGCCTGGTCGAGATTACCAAAAGGATCAGAGAAGAAAGCCACGACTTTGTTGCCGGGAACGCAGTCTTTCCGGCTCAATTCCACCGGAGTGGAGAGCGGTTGATTCGAGGCCAGCGCGGGCGTCACGGCGCTGAAATCCCCGTAGGAATAGATGATGGTCAGGGTGGTCGGCTTGCCGGCCAGGCTGGTATTCCCCGCTTCGCTCAGCCATTTCTGCTGCAGCTCGGGCGTATAATGCACACTTAAACTTGAATTGCCCCGCGCCATTGCCTGCACGGCCGGGCTGACGTCCACGCGGTTCCGTTCCCCGCGATGGAACAGGAAGGCCGTCGCGCACAAGGCCACGACGATTCCGGCGGTGCCGAGGGAGAGCAGAAACGTACGCCCTTTGCGGTCCACCAGCACCATGCCGATGACAGTGGCTCCCGCCTGGACCACTGTGAACAGGATGTAACCCCAGTGCGCCGCCACGTCCGTCATTCCACTTTGAATCAGGATGGCCGTGTTGTAGCCGATAATCGAATTAATACCGGTGGCCTGGTTCAGGGCCAGAATCACGCAGGCCAGAATGAAAGGAAGCGCGTATTTGCGCTGAAACAGACTCTCGGCAACTCGCCTTCCCGCAGCTTTCGCCTGCTCGGCAGCCTGATTGCTCTCCATCTCCTCCAGCTCAAGCTTTGCCTGTTCAGGTGCACGCGAGCGCAAGAGCGCCTCAAGCGCAAGCTGTTTTTGCCCGCGCCGGAACAGCCAGCGCGGCGATTCCGCCACCAGAAAGCCGCCCAGCACAAAGACCAGTCCCGGCGGCAGCGAAACCCAGAAAATGCTGCGCCAGGCATAGTCCTTGTAGGTAAAAAGCATCTGCGGATTGCCCAGCCTGGCGACCTCCTCCACGCGGAAGCTGAAATACATGCCGATGCCGGCCGCCGCCACGATGCCGAGGGTCAGCAGCCACTGAAACATGGCGGTGCCCTGGCCACGGTCCTCAGGCGCCAGGCACTCGGCCAGATAGAGCGGAACAACCACCCCGATCAACCCGGCGCTGATGCCCTGGAACAACCGGCCCACAATCAGCAATTCGTAGCTGTGCGACAGCGCAATGACCGGAATGCTGGCGGCAAACAGCGCCCCGCTCAGGATCATCAGGCGCTTCCGGCCCATGCCGTCCGCCAGCAGGCCGGCAAACAGGGTGGAAATCACCGTGCCCAGCAGCACCGCGGCCACCACAAACGAAATCTGGCCTGCAGTCAGCCCCGAGGTGGATTCCAGATAAGGCAGGGCGGCGGCAATGATGCCCACGTCGATGCCATACAGCAGTCCGCCCAGTCCCGCCACGAACTTCAGAAAACGGTTGTAGTTTGCCGGCTTGAATTTGAGGACCGAAGATGTTTGCATGTGAACCTCTTCGCTGTGATGTCATGCCGCCTGAAGGGTGCCGGCCAGGATGCCGAACCCGGGCGCGCGGACAGATTATTTTTCCTTCAACACTCCGGTTTTTCCACGCCAGCACGCCCATGCTGGATTGGCGGATTTGTCGAGGGTGAACCAGTCGTGAATGCCAAAGCGATAATAGATGAAACCGAAAGGCAACATTGCCTGTATATTCCTTCCGTAACGGCAGAAAACAGACCCGCCAATGAAAGCTTGCACTTGTACAACGGCTTTGCGAAACGTCCATCCTATCATCGGTTGGCTTTTCCTACATGCGTTTTCGCACACCCTGCGGGAGTTTCTGCGCAAGCCCTATCCTGAATAGTATCGTGACGATTCCACATCCTCCCCGCGCAGTTGACTTCACCGCCGAACCCTGCCTAACATTCCTTGAGAGGCTCAAAATGGTCAATCGGCGGGAGCGCGTGGCGGCGGCATGCGCGGTCATCCTTGCTTATTGCGTGCTCGGTCCGGCAACGCTGCTCCGCTCGCAGGATACAAAGTCCGACACAATCGAGCGGATCGGGGCAGAAATCCTGACCCGAAACTTTCAGTCCGCGCTGGCTGATGCGCGCCAGGCCGTCCAGGAGTTTCCAGAGTCGGCCGTTCTGATGCACCTGCTGGCCGTGGCGGAATCGAAAAACGGACTGCAGGACGAGGCCCGCAAGAGCTTCCATAAATCCATCAATCTGGATCCCACCATCCCCCAGAATTACTACGATGTCGCCCTGCTCGACATGCAGGCCGGCGACTATAGCGATGCGACAAGAATGTTGCAGACCTTCCTGGTAATTCTTCCGCGCGACGCCAAGGCGCACCTGATGCTGGGAATCGCCTACCGCAGGCAGGGCGAAGGCACACTCGCCATCCGGGAACTGAAGCAGGCGCTCGCCATCACACCCGGCCTGCCGCTGGTGCACTACAACCTCGGGAAAATCTACGTTAGCCAGGGCAATAACGATGCGGCGCTGGACGAGTACCGCAACGAACTGGGCGTTAATCCGGAATTCTATGACGTCTACTGCAGCGCCGGTGATGCCGAAATTGCAGTGCACAAGCTGGATGCGGCGGAAGCGCTCTACCGGCGCGCGACGGAGATCAAGCCGCTGGCTTACCAGGCCTACTACGGGCTGGCGCAGGTCTATCGGATCCGGAAACAGTTACCCAAAGCGGAAGCGGAACTCAACACCGTCATCGTCCTCGCCCCCGATGATATTGACGCGCACTCGATGCTGGAAGACGTTTATACCCAGCTGGGCAAAACGCTGGAAGCCAAAAGAGAAGAACTGGTGGTGGAAACCCTCAAGAGCCAGGCGAACCAGCCGGATGAAACGCCCGCCTCATCACACTGAAGCGGCCTGACTCAATACCCATGCGGCCGCGAAATCGATGCTGAAATCCAGTGGAAAACAATTACGAGGTCTGGCGCTGATCGGAATTGCCAGCCTGCTGCTGTTTGCCCCGCCTCTCCGCGCCGATGAATTCCACCAGAAGTGCCACTACAGCCGCCGCCTGTTTTCATCCGCTACTTTCACCATGACCGTGCGTACGGGCGACATTGATATCACCGGCTGGGACGATCCGCACGTTGAGATCGTGGCGGAGAAAGTGGTGTACGCCAAATCAAAAAAGGACGCCGAACGCCGCTACCAGCGCATCAGGATTCTGCTGGACGGCCAGGATGAGATGCTCCGCCTTCGCACCCTCTATCCGCCCCGCAGGCCCTGGCGCCCCTTTCGCGGCGAGTCCAATCTTACGGTCAACTTTCACATCCACATGCCCTACGATTGCAACCTGGACCTCAAGGTTGTTGACGGAGACGTCAAGGTGCAGGGAGTTGTGGGGCAGGAAAAGATCATGGTGAACTACGGGCAGGTGGAGGTTGACGTCCCTTCCACCGATCGCCTGCGCTCGGTCCGCGCCAAAACGTGGCTGGGCAACGTCCAAAGCGATCTGCACGGGGAGAACGACACTGGCATTGACAAGAAGGTGCTCTTCTGGAACCCCAACGGAACCCAGAACATCTCGCTCAAGGTCCGCATGGGCGGGATTTACATCTTCCGGGGCGAGGATGAATACCCGCCCTCTCCGATCCCGTGACCGGGTTCCAGCCGGCGCCGGCCGCTCACCCTGAAAATCCACAAACAGGCCTTTCGTAATTTTTACACACTGTTTCAGAATTGGACACATTTTTCCAAAAGATGATTTTTAAGGTCCATCATAATTTATTAACTTGTTTAATTTGTGCATGTTACAAATTGTTGATTTTTCGTCCCAAACGTCCCATTCGTCCCATTTTTGGGCTAGCCTGGTGGTATTCTAGGCTACTTAATAAGGCCTACCCAGGCGCCCAGCAAGCATTCGAATAGCCCCGTCGCCGGTGCGCCACCCGCCAGCTGGCCGGGAGGCCTGTGTCACTGGCTGGAGCAGATGCTTGCCTTGTAGCATCTGCGGTCGCGCGAAGCGGGAAGCTCTTGGTTGCGCTCATGCCAGCCGGTCCATCGGCGATGCAAGAGAACCGCCAAGGGTAGCGGTCGTGGCACGGGCGTCCCGCCCGTGAATCAACATGGCCAAGATGGCCATGCCACCTGCCGCCCATGCAGCCGCCGCCGGCCGGCCATCTCTTTCGCCCCGTCCGGGGCTGATGGGTGTTTTCCGTTTCGTTCCCCATGGCTGGAGTTTACCCCGACGAAGTCGGTGGCCATGGGCTAAAATCTTTCGGCCCTCCGGGCCTGAGCGACGAGGAACGGAGGCGCGAGCCAATGAAAATCGCAGTGACAGAAACCGCCTCTGCGCCGGCCCCGAGCCTGCAGCGGACGCCAGTGGAGCGGCCAGGTCAAAACCGATTCCCCGGCTTGCAGCCATCGAAATCCTGGCTGTGCTATTCTCTGTTGATCGTCAAACGTAATGGAGGTGCACGCATGCTTTTTCTGACCTATTGGGAACTCAATGAGAACATGCCCGCGGCGGAGCGCATGGCCATCGCCCAGAAGCTGACTTCTTCGGGACTCTTTCCCCCGAAAGGGGTGAAGATCGTGCGCTGGGACCAGACGCCCGATGCCTGGGGCATTCTGTTGCTGGAAGCCGATAACGCCATGGACGCGGCTCTCGCGCTCGACACCTGGAGAATGGCGGGGGCAGGCTTCTTCAAGCAGACCAGGACGGCTCCTGCGATACCCGTCGCAGAGGCCCTTCCGCATTGGGCGGATGCGATCAAAGCGATTGGCGGAAGCTAAAAAGCACAAATCGCGCGGCATGTAAGCGCCCAGGGCGCGCAGTTGAGTGGGCGGGAGGCGCGGCTTCAGCCGGTTGCGTGTCAAGGAGAAAGGGCACGAACCACAGCATTAGGGTGGCGCGGCTTCAGCCGGTTGCGTGTCAAGGAGAAAGGGCACGAGTTTACTCGTGCCGCAAGAGGCGCACCCCAATTCCGGCTTTAGCCGCTGCGCCTTCCTCATTGAAATGGCCCATCCCGCCCAGGGGCTGAAGCCCATTTAAGCGGAGGGGCGATGCTCACGGCACGACTGAAGTCGTGCCCTTTCGCAAAAAGCCGGGCGCGCCGGCGGGTGAGGGGTCCTTTCGCCTTCAGCTATTCCCAACTCCCTACTTCCTACTCCCTGCCTTCCGCATCGGCGCGGCTTCAGCCGGTTGCGTGTCAAGGAGAAAGGGCACGAGTTTACTCGTGCCGCAAGAGGCGCACCCCAATTCCGGCTTTAGCCGCTGCGCCTTCCTCATCGAAATGGCCCATCCTGCCCAGGGGCTGAAGCCCATTTAAGCGGAGGGGCGATGCTCACGGCACGACTGAAGTCGTGCCCTTTCGCAAAAGCCGGGCGAAACGCCCGTGCCACCATGCCTTTGTTTGTTCAACTCCAGCATCCGTTCGACCAGCCTTACGCCCCGCGGCCACGCCCCGGAACTCCCCGCTGAAACCCCCTCAGAAGACCACCTCAAGCGTCGGCGCGCACGGCGTGCCGGAGGCGCCACCCGGCCAGGCGAAAACGCAGAGGCAGAAACCGCCTCTGCGCCAGCCCCGGTAAAGGATGAAAGCAGCAGGTGGGTTCACAGGCGGGACGCCCGTGCCACGGGCTACAACTCACCCCGAAAGGCGCGGTGAAGCATGGATTGGAAAAGATCGTCCAGGCGTTGACGGCTGGCGGCCTGCTGGGCTTCCAAAACGCGGACTTCGGCCAGACGAGTGGCGAACCGGCTCTGGAGAGTCTCTGGGGGAACCGTGATCGTGAATCCATAGAGCCGTCCCTTTGAAATGTTAGGCATCGAACCGGCTGACCCGCCAGCTAAGCGCTGCACCTGGCTTCGGACGGAGCGATTAGTGAGAGCGGCCCACAAGTATTCTGGAATGACTCCTACCCCTTCTCTTATTCGGAGCCTGAAAATTAAGTCCGATAACATTAGCTTCGGTCGAGTCCTTTGGACTAGGGCGCAAGCAGCTACAAGGTCATAGGTGTTTTTCCTCGTAAAAAGTAGGTCACCAGGTTTCACTTCGAGGTGAGGTCTGGGCTGGTCGCCTTCGGATAGGACTTTATTTTCGGTGTCGATGTATTTACATGAGGTAACCGCACCAAGCTTGAGAACGCCCCATTCGTCTGGGCCTGTGCTTCGGTCTGGGCACTTTGGGCTCCATCCGCTGTCAATATTGGAAAGGAGATCCCGAAGGGGCTTGCATGGCCAACTTCCATGACCATTGGATAGGTCGCCGAACATCTCGTGAAAGATGGCGGGGAGGAGGTCGGCGGTGCGGCGGTCGGCCTCGGCTCGCAACCGCCTCAACTCCCCGGCGGCGTCTAGCAATTCCACGATTCGCTCTTGCTCCGGTAGCGGAGGAACGGGAATCTTTTGAGATGCTAGAGTGTCTCGATTCAGTCCCGGGATTGTGCTGGTGATAGCAACTTGCCTCAGGTCGATCGACCGAATGTAAAAAAGGAGATACCGTAAGTTTAGATTGCTGCCCGGGCGTGGACGAGTGTAAAAGGTTGTGTCGATCGGCCAACATCCATGCACCGCAAGGTGCGCCTCGCCCACCGCGCCCTTTCGCCCTATAACTATGGTCGGATAATTGACAAGCGCATTGCCGGCGGTTCCGACAATACCATTTGAGCCGTAGACTGGAAACAGTCCATCCTCGGGCCTGTCTTGCGCTTTCAGTGCCTTGCCGTACTTGAGATCGACCAATTCACCGAGAGGCTTCAGCGTCCATTCTTTGACCACTTAGCAACCTCAGAAATGACTTATTAGTGTTCCACTTTGCCGGTTTGAGGCTCCGCATTACAACCCCTCGTGCAAATCGCTTGCCTTCTCTGCAATCTCTTTTTCCAACAAGATGATTTCGCTCAAAATCTTCTTCGGCGGGTCGTGCTTGACGACCTCCGCTACCACGTGCTTGTACCTGCCAGACGCGAGACTCCAATCGTTCTCTTTGATCTTCTCAATCGGCACACGGTAGCTGTTTGGACCTTCCTCGCGTTTCGGCCATTTGGCTAAGACATCGGGAATGTCATTCGCTTCGATGGGCGTGCGTTTGTCATCGAGCGAAAAACCGTCTGCCGTCAGGTCATAGAACCAAACGGATTTTGTGGCATGGGCATCCTGCCCATGAGCGTCCACGGGCGAGACGCCCGTGCCACGAACGCCCGTGCCAGGCTTTTCAAATATCAGCGCCGCCGTGCCAACCCCGGAGTAGGGCTTAAATACACCGGAAGGCAGATTGACGATGGCCTGCAAGTCGCAGGCAGTGAGCAACAATTCGCGCACTTTTCGGTCAGCTTTGTTGGAGCCGAACAGCACGCCGTTTGGAACGATCACGCCAGCGCGCCCGCCAGGGTTGAGATGGTCGAGGAACCACTTGAGGAAGAGCAGTTCCGTATCTCTGGTTGCAAGGTTGATGTCCGCAAGGATGCTTTCCTTTTGAATCTTTCCGGCGAACGGCGGATTGGCAAGAATGGCGTCAAAGGTCAAGCCGGGATAAGGGTTGCCCTTGCCGGTGGTCAGAGGATTATGAAGCTCAATATCGGCCCTTTCCAACTTGTGCAGGTAAAGATTGAGAATTGCAATCTTCACCATGTTGGCGTCGTTGTCGTAGCCGGTAAAAGCATGTTCTTCCAGGAATTTCCACTGTGCGGGTTTCAACAGATCGCCGTCCGAAACTCCCTTGGCAAGCGCCGCCTTCGAGGTGTTCTCTCTCAAAATGTGGTTGTACGCCGCAATAAGAAAGCCCGCCGTGCCACAGGCAGGGTCACAGATGCGCATTCCCGGCCCGGGATTGACGAGTGCTACAATCATGGCAATGATGTGCCGCGGAGTGCGGAACTGTCCATTTGTACCTGACAACTGGAGCTTGCTGAGCAGGTACTCGTACGTATCGCCCTTGATGTCATGCCCATTGTGGGAGGCAAGGTCCATTTCATGGATCGCTTGCACAACGGCCCGGAGCGTGGGGCGGTCATAAATCTTGAGCGTGGCACGATTGAAAAGAAGTTTTCCCGTACTTGAAAGCCCCGGCAATTCGTGGATGCTTTCAATTGCTGACCGAGCGGCATCGAAAAGCTGGTCGCCCGTAAGGGTGACAAAGTTTCCCCAGGTGTAGCGCGCCCATGATCCCGAAAAGATCCGCTTGTATCCCTTCTTCTGAAGTGAGGCGAGCAGTTCATCCCGTTCCGTGAGCAAACGCAGAAAGAGCAGATAGGAAATCTGCTCGATGGAATCCATGGGGTTATTCACCCCGCCCGCCCAGAGGATGTCCATAAGCTGGTCAACCTTCTGGCGCATCCCGGAGGACTGGAAATTACTTCCGTTGAGTTGTTGTCCGTTGTTTCCCATAATCAAAGCGTCCGATCATTGCCCTGTGGCATGGCCCTCTGGGCCATGCGGGTTCACGGGCGAGACGCCCGTGCCACCTTTACTGACTTGCAAGAAGAGACTGGCGAACCATGGTGGACTGCCGGAGCGCCTCGAAAACTTCGTCACGGTCATTAAATTGGGTCAGCGCTTCCAAGCCTCCCAACTGATTGAACTGGCTGGACGCGAAGATCGTCATGTCGCCCTGCGCGAAGCGCTTGAGGGCCGCCGGGTCATGCGCGAGAAGCTGTGCCGTGGCATTCAACCACTTCTGTTGGTTGTAGCGGAGATCAAATCGCGCAGCGATGGAGTCCACGGTGTCCGCAACCAGATCATCTTTGCTCGGCAAGGGCTTCTTGCCCAGCGCGCCATAAACAAAAGCGGATGTTGGCGCCGGAACGCCATAGGATAACACCAGTTTGTCCGGAGAATAAAACATCTCCGGCTTGTGAAAGAATCGCTCGCCCAGGATTTCTTCTACAGCGTCATCGTCCTCAGTCTCGACCGCTTCATGGAAGTCCTCATTCTTGTGGTCAAAATCTTTGATATCCCTCTCGAAAGAACCCCGGAAGGTCATCACGTCCACTTTTTCGCCGTTGGGCCCGACGATGCGAATTTCCTCGGAAACAATTACGTCACGTCCTTCCCAAACCGGCAGGCCGGACGGCGGGGCGGGTCCCTGCTCACCACCACCTTCGCCGGCCCCGGCCTCACCCTCGGCACCCCCAAACTCTCCGCCCGCGCCCTCTCCCCTTTCGCCCGGTTTCGTTTTACCTCTCGGGACAGGAAGACGCAGTGGGACAGAGTAATCGTACTGGTCCTCAAAGTATTCGGCCACGCCGCAGAAATCGAGCAGGAAGAAATTCTTCTTTTCGTACTCGGTGGTTCCGATGTGAAACGTGAAGAGGCGCGTGCCACGGCCCTTAATCTGGATGTATTCGGTGGGAGAAAAGATCGGTCGCATGAGGACCACGTTCAACAGGTCGCGGCAATTGTAGCCGGTGGAAAGCATATCAACGGACACTGCCACGCGCTCAGAGCGTTTGCCATCGCGGAAATCTTTTGAGATGGAGGCCGCCTCAGGGATGCGCGAGGTGATAGTGACCGCCAATCCCGGCTGGATGCGGTTGAGAATCTTGGTCAGGTTGGTTGCATGGTTCTGATTAACTGCGAAAATGGCCGACTTGCCGAGTTGCCCGGAAGGGTCCTTCTGGGCGTGCTTCAGGAACGCTTCGCACATGACCAGGTTCCTCTGGGGCGTGAAGATTTTGCGTTCCAGGTCCCGGATTTTGAAGTTTTCCTCCTGTTCATTAACCACCACGGCCCAGCCGTTTTCATCGAGAGCCTGGGTGGTGATGTCGGACCGGATGTCATAGATTTTCGGCATGCAGAGGAAGGGCCCTTCGGGGTCCTGCACGGCCTCAATGATGTCGTAACGGAAAGTTGGGAAACCGGGCTCACAGCCAAAGTAACGGTAGGTGTCGCGGAGTTCGCGGGCTTCAAGGGCTTTGGGGTTTTCCTGCCCAAGCCGCTCCGCATCGATATTTTTGAGATATGCCTTGGGCGTGGCCGTCAGGCCGACTCGAGTGGCCTGAAAGAAGTGTACAATCTCGCGAGCGTTGCCGTATATCGACCGATGCGCTTCATCGGCGATGACCAGATCAAAGTGAAAAGGCGTAAACTCCTGGCGGAAACGACGGTCTACCAAGAGAGATTGGAGCGTTGCCACAACCACGCAGGAACCCAGCAACTCGGACGGATGACGGCGAGCCGTCTTGAAAACCACAGGGCTGAATTCCCGCAGCACGACTCCGAACTCCTCCATGGTTTGTTTTATCAGTTCGATGCGGTCCACGATGAAAAGAACACGCTCAGCGTTCCGCGTGGTAAGAAAGCGGCGAATCAGGGCCGCGCATAAGAGCGTCTTGCCCGAGCCGGTTGCCATTTCCAGAAGGAATTTCCGCTTCCCCTGATCGTCGAACTGCTTTGATACCTCATCAAGCGCAGCGATCTGGTAACGCCGCAGCGTCACGTCCGGCTTATAGGCGCTGAGGTAATCCGGGCCAACAACCTCTGTCATTAAGGGACGCGGCGGCTGGAGATTCTTGAGGCGGAGGCGGTCGAGGTCGCGAAGGGAAGGCAGGCGTTCAATGCGGTAGGCATCGCGCTGATCGGCCCGCTCGTAATTCCAGAACCAATGTTCACGCCCGTTGGAAAGAATGATGAAGGGCGCGCGAAGGTTTTCTGCGTATCCCCGCGCCTGTTCTTTGGCATCATAGGGGTCCTTATCCTCGCGTTTTGCCTCAAGGACGCAAAGCGGGCCTCTTGGCCCGCTCAAGACATAATCTGCCCGCCCACTGTGGCCATCAAGCTCGAAGCGCACTCGATGCGGATCGAGAAGGTCCCAATCGCTCTCTCTGAGGGCTTGATCGATCAGAACGCGGGAAAAGGCTTCAGGTTGGTCGCCCATGGAATGCTGCCGTCGCTGGTTGAGTTAGCCTTTATGAGTGCAAGCCCCGAGCTGGCGTGGCATTGAGGCTGACGATGACTCACTCTTCAAGTGTTGAACGGTAGCACGAAGACGTAAACCGGGCAAGGCCACGGTCGATTAAACGGCTGATTGGCAGGGGCGGCGGCCTTCCGCAGCCTGCCGCAGAGGGCCCTCAGCGCAAACGGAAGACCAGCACCGCGCCGGCGAGCATAGCGACTGCGGCGTAGGCGAAGGCGGCGGCGGGGGAAACAAGCGTCCACAGGCCGCCCACCAGAATGCTGGCCGCAACGTCGCCCACTCCGTTGACTGCGCCCAGCATTCCGTAAGCGGTGCCACGGATTTCAGGGACGACAAGGTCCGCCGTGATGCTTCCTTCCAGCGCTTCCTCGAACGCCATGTAAAGACCGCCCACGGCAAACACCATGGCGAGATAGGAAACCGTCGTGAGCTGCAATGCAAACGCCGCCAGAAGTCCCACCGCGGTCAACGTGCCCACCAGATAGCCGAGGGCCAGCAGACCGCGGCGCCCCAGCCGGTCGGATAGCGCTCCCACAGGATACGACGCCGCAGCGTAGACGACGTTGTGCCCCACGTAGAGCAGCGCGGCAATCTCGGCGGCGTGGGCCATGCCGTGCGCGGGCAGCAGAAGCTGCGTGGCCGCAAGAATCATCAGCGAATGGGCAAAATCCCCCATGCCAAAAACTCCCACCCCCACCAGAAAACGCCGGAAGCGTTTCGGCAATTGCCTGACCGCCGCAAAAAATTTTGCCTGCGACCTTTGGCCGGGCTTCTCGCGAACCAGCAGCAGGAAAACGATTCCGCAGGCGAGGCCGGGAATCAACGTAAGAAGAAAAATTGTTCGGAAAGGGGCGGAGGGATCGGCGGCGTGAGGATGAAGGTATGCCAGCAGCGCCACGGCGATGAGCGGCCCAAGAACAGCTCCCACCGTGTCACCGGCGCGCTCAAACCCGAACGCCTTGCCGCGCGATTCCGCCGGAACCGAATCCGCCAGGATGGCGTTGCGCGCCGGGGCGCGAATTCCCCGGCCGAACCAGCCCAGGGCGCGGGCAAACAAAACCAGCGGCCAGCCGGCAGCCAGGGCAATAAGCGCGGTGGAACTTCCGGTGACGAAATAGCCGCCCACCGCAATCGGCTTGCGGCGTCCGGCACGGTCAGAAAGCCATCCGGAAGCCAGCTTGACGAAACTCGAAACGCCGTCCGCCACGCCCTCGATCAGTCCCAGCGCGGCGGCGGAAACTCCCAACGCCGTGAGGAAGCCGGGCAGAACGGCCGTGGCCATCTCATGGCTGACGTCGGAAAGCAGGCTGGTCAGCCCCATGCTCACGACGTTCCTGTTGAGCCAGGTGGCGGGTTGCCGTGATGCGGTTTCAAGTTTGTTCATGACCGGGAGATATGCGCAGCCCCTGGTAACGGCGGAGATCAAAGACCGCAGAGTTCAAGAACAACTCTGCGCTACCAGCTCCGTAGCGCCGGCATCTTGCCGGCCTTGAAAATTGCCGCCGGGACGGCGGCGCTACAATTGCGAACCGTCACTATATTTTGCCAACATCTGTAGTCAATCTTAGCGTTAAGCCATCCCGCCGCAAACCTTCAGGAACCGTCTCGCAGCGTGCGGCTGATTATGTTGAGCGTTTCGGTCAGTCCTTTGAGGCGCTCCTTCAGATAGCGGCTGACGGGTTCGGGCATGGAGCCATATCCTTTCAGATAGCGGGGGTGCAATTCTTCGACGTAAGTCATCATGGTCGAGACCAGCGCCGCGGCCTCGCGCCGGGCGCTGCGCTCGGAATGCTCGAGGCCCAGCTCAGACTTCATGTCGCCAATTCTGGATTGGAGGGCGGCGACCTCACGTTCCATCTGCGCGGTCATCGCCTGCGGCAGCGGGTCGCGGGTGGTGAGTTCAGCTTCAAGGGGCGCGAAAAGTTCCAGCAGGCGGAGAGAATATTCCTCCAGCAGGCGCAGGCGGACCGAGATGACCCGGCGGTGGTTGTGGCCGATCAGGGACTGTAAAGGTTCGTCTGCCACGGCAGATCCTTAACTCTGATTATTCACGCGCAATGAGGCTCAGTGAAAGGGCACGACTTCAGTCGTGCCGTTGGAGCGCCTCAAAGGCTCTTATCAGGGCTTCAGCCCCTGAACCGAACGCTCATGACTCTGGAACTTTCAGCGGCTAAAGCCGCCTCCTTCAAACCGCCTCTGCGGCACGACTGAAGTCGTGCCCTTTCGCAAAATCCATCTTCCACGGCAACATCCGCTAGTTCATGAATAGACCGGGTTAAAGGCGCGACAAAGAGTTCGGTTCACTTCGAAGAACGGTAAAGAATCACGTGCACCTTCTCGAGCGTGATGAGCCCGCCGCCCACCATCTCATCCAGCTTGGGAAGGATTTTTTCGATGCGCTCGGCATACTCGACCACTTCGATGACGATGGGCAGGTCCTGGGAAAGGCGCAGGATGTTGGTGGTGTGGTAAAGGCCCCGGCCTCGGCTGTTGGAACCGTAGCCGCCCACGCCGCGCAGCACGGTGACTCCGGAAAATCCCTCGTGGCGGAACAATTCCACAATCGCCTCATAGAGAGGCTTGCGTTCCCAGCGGTCCGACTCGCCGATGTGGATCCGCATGAGGGTCCGGTCGCCTTCAAATCGCTGGTGCTCCACAGTGTCCTCCTAAGAGATGAGGTCAGCCAGGTGAACTCCGGTCAACGCCAGCAAGAGCCCTCCCACCACGCTGATGCTGATGTAGAGAACCATCTTGATCCAGTCGCCGTCATCCAGCATGCGCGCGCTTTCATAGGCAAAACTTGAAAACGTGGTGAAAGCTCCAAAAAAACCGACGGTGATGCCGATGCGCCAGTCGGGAGGAATCGAGATGTGCTGCAGGGCGTATTCACCCACGCCGCCCAGCAGGAAGCACCCCAGCAGGTTGACTGCCAGCGTGCCCGCCGGGAATGAAGACCCCGCGCGGTGCTGCACCAGGCCGCCCATCGCATACCGCGCCAGAGTACCCACTGAACCAAAGAATATCAACAGAAAGATCCGCACAACCCGTCGCCTTTCCGCACACCAGCGTCGTCCACAAAAAAACTCCTGATCGCCCGCTGGCGGCCAGGAGTCATTAGTCCCTTGCGGGACGGTTGCGGCGAACTCCATCGCCTCGTTTTTGTCATTTTCAGTATACTACGGGAAAACCGGGAGGCAAGCCGCTATGCGTACGTTGAAAGCCGGCGCGCTTTATTTCGCGCTAGTGTTCGGCGCAGGTTTCGTGCTGGGAATACCCCGCGTGCTCTGGCTCGTCCCGAGGCTCGGCACGCGGACCGCGGAACTTATCGAGAGCCCCATCATGCTGGGGGTGATTATCTTTGCAGCCCGCTGGGTGGTCCGGCGCTTCAAGCTGCCGCCGACAGTTGCGGCCCGGCTTGGCCCGGGCTTCATGGCGCTGGGTCTGCTGTTGGCGGCGGAATTCACAGTCGTCCTCAAAGCTCGCCGCCTCACCCTGGCGCAATATTTCGCGGGCCGCGATCCCGTGGCAGGGACCGTGTACATCCTGTTGCTGCTGGCCTTTGCCCTGATGCCGCTGATCGCCGCCAGGAATTGCCCCGCACCTTCTGACTCTTAAGCGTGAAGGCGGTTTACTTGACACCAGCCACCATAGCCCCTAATGTAATTCCACCTTTTATGAAAAAAAGGAACCTTCATCCGTTTCTTTTTGTCTTTTTCTCGTTCCTGCTGCTTTTCCACGTGATGCTCTTCTGGCACGCCAAGGGCGACGCCCTGCAGGGGTCAGCCGATTTTTCTGCCTTCTACGCCGCGGTCAGGATGGTGCGGGGCGGCCAGGGATCGCAGCTCTACGACATTGCAGCGCAGGGCCGGTCTCAATCGGAGCTTTTTCCGGACATCCCAACACGAACCGGGACCTTGATTTACCTCCACCCCCCGTTTGAGGCGTTGCTGTACCTTCCCCTGGCATACGTCTCCTATCCGGTGGCCTACGCCATCTGGGCGATGGTCAACATCCTGCTTCTGTTGCTGACCGTGGCTCTGCTGTCGCCCTACACGACGGGACTGAAAGCCGTCTGGAGGCCTCTTCCACTCCTCATATTTCTCGGCTTTTTCCCCGTGTTCATTAATGTGCTCCAGGGCCAGGATTCCTTATGGCTTCTGTTTGTATTCGCACTCGCGTTCGACAGCCTCAAGAAAGGGCGTCCGCTCAGAGGAGGCATCTTTCTGGGCATCGGTCTCTTCAAGTTCCAATATGCACTGCCTTTGCTGGTCCCGTTTATTCTCTGGCGGCGGTGGAAAGTCATTGGCGGTTTTGCCATCTCAGCAGCCCTGCTGCTTCTGCTTTCATTGCCGGTCGCCGGGGTTCAAGGAACGGTGTCGTACGCTGCGTTTCTTTTGAATCTCACCCGCGTATTATCAACGTCCCGCCACGTTCAGAGTGTGGTCAGCATCATGTCCAACACGATGCCGAATATTCATGGCGTGGTGGAGATGCTGATCCCGAACCTGTTTTTCCCTGGCTTTCAGAAACTCGCCATTGTTTTGCTTTCCGGTGGGGCGGTCCTTTGGGCTGCCGCGAAGTGGCCACTCCGGCGTTCGCTTTCAGAATTAAGGTTTGACCTTGGATTCAGCCTGGCGCTGGTCGCGTCAATCCTCGTCAGTTACCATTTGTTGTTGCACGACTTGTCCCTGCTCCTCATCCCGTTTGTTCTGGTTCTGAATCATGTTTTGAAGGGTGAGGGTCAAACAGGAATCATGCGCTCCGCCCTCTACGGGCTGCTCCTCCTCTTCTACTTGTCCCCACTTTACCTGTTGCTGATGCATCTGCAACTGATGTATTTGCTTTTCTGGCCGATCCTTTTCCTGGCAATTGTGCTCAGCCGGGAAATTGTTTCGGATGCCAATGATGAAGCAGGTCCGGGAAACGTACCCGGATTAGTGGACACTGCTCCGTGACACCGCAGTCCGAATCCTGCGCGTAATCTTCCGGGCACTGCAAAAGAGTCAATTATTGCAATCAACATTTCCTTTGGCATCGGGCCGCCTTTTTGGTTTAGGATAGGCACAGGAGGTTTCCCAAAGCACAGGCGGGCGCCCTCAGGGGTGCCGCAAACTGTCAGCGCCATCCGGCAAGGTGGCGGGCGCTGGGTCTCCTCATTGACTTTCTGTCTCCCGGCAGGGGGTGCCGGAGAGACGGGTTTGCATCAAACTAGCGTCGGGAAAATCCAACGGGTCTTCAGCGATGACAAATGCGTCAGGCTGAATTTCCATCGCGATTGGTTGTGCTTTCCGCGGACGGAATGCGTCCCGACTTTTACCGTCATCCGAAGAAGTTTGGACTGAAAGTTCCAAACCTGCGCGAGCTGGTTGAAGGCGGAGCAAGCGCTGAAGCGGTGGAGAGCGTCTACCCGTCCACCACCTACCCGGCGCACGTCACCCTGGTGACGGGAGTGCATCCCAGGCAGCACGGAATTTACAGCCACCTGGCCTCGCTGGATCCCACCGAGAAAGCCCGGCCCTGGACATGGTTCGCCCGGGCCATCAACGTGCCCACCTTGTGGGACGCGGTGGGCGCTTCCGGCCGCAAGACCGCGGCGATTGCCTGGCCGGTCAGCGCCGGGGCTCGAATCACCTACAACATTCCGGAAATCTGGGACCCTGCCGCGCCGGACCCATATCAGGACTTTGAAACCCCTGCGCGCTATTCAACCCCACGCCTTTTTGACCAGGTCATCCATCGCATCCAATCATCGGCGGCGAGCGCCGCCGGGAACCACCGGCAGCCGGAAATCCGAAAAATGTCGCCTGACCGTCTTCGCGCTGAAGCGGCGCTGCACATCTGGAGACGCCACCATCCGGATTTGCTCCTGGTCCATTTTGCGTTGTACGACCAGCTGGCGCACCGTCACGGGCCTTTTGCGCCCAAGGCCGTGCAGGCCATCGAGCAGATGGACAAGGAAATCGGACGCATTCGCGAGGCGGTCAACGGCGACAAGGCCACAACCCTGGTGGTCCTCTCCGACCACGGGTTTGTTTCCGTGGATAAGGACGTAGCTCCGCTGGTGCCGCTGATGGATGAAGGCCTGTTCGGCAGGAACGCCCACGGCGAGCCCGAGTTGAAACGCCTGGGAGCCATCCACTCCGGAGGGTCGTTCGCGCTTTACTGGCTGGAAGAGCCCACCAGCGGGAACCGCCGTTCGCTCGAGAAGGCGGTGGCGCGAATGGTGGACTCGGGCGCCGTGCGTGAAGTGCTCGACCGTGGCAGGCTGAAGGAACTGGGGGCTGATCCTGACGCGGAACTCATGCTGGATGCCAATCCCGGGTGCTATTTTTCTGACCGGCATGCAGGCCCCATCGTCCAGGACAGCGCCAGGGACCGCGGAACGCATGGCCATTTGCCCTCTGTCGCCGGAATGGAGGCGGGCTTTGTCGCCGCCGGTCCGGGAATTGAACCCGGCAGGGATTTGGGACGGATTGGACTGACCCGGGTGGCCCCCACCCTGATGAACCAGATGCAGATCGCCAGGGGCATTCTGGCCTCAGAGGCCGAGCCGCTTGTCTTGTCGTGAGTTCCAGCGCTTCCGGGCCGGCTGCCAATGGCTTTTACAGGTTGTTGAAAAAACGAACGTCATGCTGAGCGAAGCGAAGCATCTGCTGTATCTTACTGAAAATGAATAAAGCAGATCCTTCGCGGAGTTTACCCTGAGCCCCTTCTCCCGCTTTGCGGGATCAGGGCCGTTCGCAAATTGAGGGCGAACGGGCTCAGGATGACGTAGCGCAGGGACTTTTTCAACAACCTGCGAAGGAGCTGACGCGATTCGTCAGCCGTCGCTTGCGTGACGGTGGCTGCTCTATGGCCAATCCATTCAGGAGCGCGGAGGTCTCGAATGTGTCCTGAAAATTCCAACCTGCAAGCTGCCATTCTGAACTACCTGCAATCGCGCCCGCGAGCCGTGCGGTGGCGCGAGTGGCTGACCGGCCGGCGTTACCGGCTGGCGCCTCTTGGCGATCGCTCCCGGCCGCTCTACGTGATTGCCCACCACGCGCGCGATGAGGGGCGGGCCGCGGAAACAGCCCGCACGCTGGAACGCGACTGGATGGAGGCGCCCGGCCCATGCCGCGACACCTTCGACGAAATTCTTTTCCGCGCTCCCCAGCTGGTGGTCATCCAGCTCCACCGCACCAATGTCTGCGGGTGCCTGGGCCACCGGCATGTGGCGGTGCGCGAGGCCCCTTTTGCCATGCCTCACGATGCTTTCGGAGGCGAGCATGCCGGTGAAATGGATATTGCCTTTGAGCAGGTCCACACCTGGCAGGCCCTGCCGCTGAGCGATACGGCTCTGGACGCCAAATTCCTGCACGGCAGCCGCCTGGAGGAGTTCCATGCCAGGCAGTTCCGCCTGCGGCTGCTAAGCGTGATCCTGCATGAAACCAACCACCTGGTGTCTCCCCAGGAGCCGGAGACTTCCATCCGTGAGCGCAGCCTCAATTTCTATCGCCAGGCGCTGGCCGCCTATACCGAGAAGGCCGTTGCCACTTTGTCTTTCACCCTCGACCGCTCTTTCTCCCGGCTGGAATAGTCCGTGGAGTTTATTCCGGGGCTGGCGCAGAGGCGGTTGCTGTCTCTGCGTTCAGCGAAGCTGAGTGGGGTTAGAATGGCGGCGAAAAGAGAATCATGAGTTCTGAATGATGAAGGATGAAAAAGGCAGTCCCGCGCCACCGCAGTGACAACGATGGACCGGATGGAATGAAAACAAGCAAGAGCCTCTCGCTCCGCGAGAACGCAGACACCAAAAGGCGAGCGTCTGCGCCAGCCGCGTCTGATTTAAGGGAGGAAACATGGCGAATTTAAGAAGGGGTTCCGGCGCGGGATCCATGCTTCTCACCTTTCTGCTGACGGGTCTGGTGGGGAGTGCCTTGGGCCGGGCTCGGCCGCCGGCTGAGGTGGCGAGTTCCTTCGACCTGCAAAGCTCTACTCTGACCTTGCACGAGCCCGTTTTCGTGCGCTTTACCCTTCGCAACGTCTCGACGGATGTCGTTCACGTTGACCTGGGGAAGCACCGCAGGGCCGGCTTTCAGTTTTTAGTTACAAGGCCTGACGGATTGGTGGTGAGAGTGCCTGTAGCCAGCGAAGCAGGTTTTGGTGAGCAGGGTAGGTTTGACCTGGGCCCTGGGGAAACGTACGTGCAGAACCTGTTGGTGAACCGGTGGTATCAATTCGCCGTGCCAGGCAGGTACAAAATCCGGGTAGGTCTGCTTCGCCCACTGCGGACGGAATCCGGAAGGACGCTAGAAGCGAGCCCCTCCGGCCAACTCTCCCTCTGGGTAAGGCCACGGGACCCGGGGCGCCTCGAGAAGGTGTGCGCCTCGCTGGCGCACCTTGCCTCCACAGCACCAAATGCCCAGAGAGCTTGGGACGCAGCAGTTGCTCTGAGCTACGTCGACGACCCGGTCGCCGTTCGACACCTGGCGGACCTCGCGGGTCGCCGCGGGTTTCAGTGGGTGGCTGTCGACGGCCTTGCCCGCGTTGCCAAGACCGAGGGCCTTCAGACGGTTACCTCCCGCCTCACAAGCAAACAAGGCAGGCTCATACCGCTGATAGAGGCCAAGCTGCGGAACATTGAGTCCGGGGCCAAGGTGGCGGATTAGCGGGTTCTTGGCCTGAATAATGTTGCGACGCTTTGCGCGGCACCCGGGGCTGGCGCAGAGGCTGATGGCTGGCCTCTGCGATGCAGCGGGTGGAATCGCCTTTCAGATTCCAATCAATTCTCGTTTTGCAAGATGGCAGACGGTTCAAGAAAAGCAGCAGCGCCATTCGGATGGCCTTGCCGCTAAATTTGTCTCGACGTTCCGCTGCGGGGATACTAGAATTAAAGTTTGGGCCCTAATAAACAAAAAAGATCTCCTGCCGGAATTCTGGTCCTGACGCTGGCTCTGGTTGCCGTCGCTCTCGCTACAGTTTCGTGCGGTCAAAAGGCCACCCGTCCTGTCACCCATCAGGTCATCGTGCTGGGCTTCGACGGAATGTCTCCCATCCTGGCCGCCCAGTGGATGCAGGAAGGCAAACTTCCCAACTTTGCGCGCCTGGCGCAAACAGGGACCTTCTCGAAGCTGGCGACCACGAACCCTCCGGAATCTCCTGTCGCCTGGGCGTCGTTTGCAACGGGCCTGAATCCGGGCGGGACGGGCATCTATGATTTTCTGGCACGCAATCCTCAGACCTATCTCCCCCGCATCGGGCTGGTCGCACATCAAAAGCCCAAATTCCTTTTCGGCCTGATTCCCATCCGGGGCCCCAAGGTCACCAACGAACGGCATGGAACTCCGTTCTATGAAGCGGCGGCCGATGACGGGTTCAAGACCACCGTGCTCCGGATGCCGCTGGAATTCCCTCCCACGCCGGTGCCGGGCGGCAAGCTGCTGGCCGGCCTGGGCGTTCCCGACGTGCGGGGAACCTGGGGAACATTTTTCTATTTCGCTTCCAATCTGCCGCCGGAAGAAGCCGGCAACACGGAGTTTGGCGGAAAGCTGGTTCGCCTGGAGATGAACGGGCGCAGCGCCAAAAGCGAAATCTCCGGACCGGTTGACCCCACGACTGACCAGTACAAGCGCATTTCGATTCCCGTGGACTTCCAGCTGTCGCAGGACAACCAGTCGGTGACCATCCAACTGGACGGCCAGACGGAAACCGTCGCCAGCGGCCACTGGAGCAAATGGTTCAACGAAAAGTTTCCCATCAACATGTTTCTGTCGGTCCGTGCCATCAGCCGTTTCTATATTATGGAAACGTCGCCCGAACTGCGGATTTACATGTCTCCGCTCAACATCGACCCCAAAGACCCCGCCCTGCCGGTCACTTATCCCTCCGGCTGGAGCAAGCAGCTGGCCGAGAAGTGGGGCGACTTCAAGACGCTGGGCTGGTGGCACGACACCTGGGCGCTGAACGAGGAACGCATTGACGAAGGGGTCTTTCTCCAGGACACTTTCCGCACCATGGATTCCCTGACCAAAATGCTGCTTGACCAGCTTCAGCACCGTCCCTCCAGCCTGACGGTGGCCATTTATACCAGCACGGACAGCGTCCAGCACATGTTCTGGCGGCTCACCGATCCTACCAGCCCCCGCTACGACGCGGCGCTGGCAAAGAAATACGGCGACGCCATCCTGCGGGTTTATCAGGCGGCGGACAAGGTGGTCGGCGAGGTTGAAAAGAACATGAAGCCCGGCACAACGCTGATCATCGTTTCCGACCACGGCTTCCATGCCTTCAACTACGGCTTCAACACCAACACCTGGCTGGTGAAGAACGGGTACATGGTGCTCAAGAATCCCAACGCCCGGGAAAAACAGTACAAGCTGGGAAATCTCTACGGCCAGGGCAACTTCTTCCCCAATGTTGACTGGAGCAAAACCAAAGCCTACGCGCTGGGCCTGGGCCAGATCTATCTCAACATTTACGGGCGCGAGCGTTACGGCATCGTCGAGCCCGGCCAGCAGGCCCGCCAGGTGGACGAGGAAATCCGCAAAAAGCTGCTGGCTTTCCGCGATCCCCGCACCAACAAGCCCGTGCTCGAGGACGTCTATCCCGGCCAGGACATTGACCACGGCCCCCAGGCCAAAAACGCTCCCGACCTGCAGCTCAACTTCGAACCCGGCTATCGCACTTCATGGGAGACTTCGCTCGGCGCCATTCCGCCCGGCATCGTGGTCCCCAACCTGCGCAAGTGGAGCGGCGACCATTGCGCTTCCGATCCCAAAGACACCAACGCCATCCTCTTCATCAACCGCAAGCTCGACTCTTCCGATCCCAGCATCATGGACGTGGCTCCCAGTGTCCTCAAGCTGCTCGGCGCGCATACCTCTGAAAAGTTCGACGGCAAAGCCTGGACGCTTTCACCCGCCACCACAACTCAGGCCGAACGCTAAAAGTCGGCCACACGCCCGGACGATCTCAACCATTTTCATTTCGGGAAAGTTTCCTGCTGGCTGTAACACGCCGGGGCCCGGCCTATTGCGGCAGCAGGTGGTAGCTGACGAAGGCCACGTGCAGGCTGTCGGGCGACCAGGAGGCAACGTTCATGGTTCCCTGCCCGCCGAAGAGGCGCGCGAGGGGTTTGATTGTCCCGTCGCTCATCTGCATGATGCGCAGCTCGACGCTCTTGTTTTGAGGATGGCCGGTCACGTCTTTCGGGTAAGAGAGAAAAACCATCCACTTGCCGTCAGGAGAAAAGTGCGGAAACCAGTCGTTGGTTTCATCGTTGGTCACGCGCTCCTGGCCTGAGCCGTCGGGACGCATCCGCCAGATCTGGTCAAGCCCGGAGCGGCTGGAGTTGAAATAGATGTACTTGCCGTCAGGAGAATATTCCGGGCCGTCGTTGTGGACAGCGTTCCTGGTAAGCTGCGTCTCTTCCCCGCCCGCGGCCGGAATGGTGTAGACGTCATACTTTCCATCTCGCTCGCCGCAGAAGGTGATGGTTTTGCCGTCCGGCGACCATCCGTGAAAGTATGAAGGCGACTTCCGGGTGACGCGGCGGGGCATGCCGCCGGCCAGGGGCAAAACGTAAATCAGCGACTCGTGCCCGTCCTGCGAGCTGTCACTGATGGCCAGCGATTTGCCGTCGGGCGAAATGCCGTGATCGTTGTTGCAGCGCGTGGCGAAACCAGTATCGAGCGGTTCCGGCTCGCCGCCCTCCACGGGAATTCTTTCGATGCGGCCGTCGCGATTATAAAGCAGCAACTTGCCGTCGGGCGTCCAGTTGGGCGCTTCAATGCGTCCCTCGGTTGTGTAAACCTCGCGGCGGTCGCCCGACTCGATGGCCACCTGCTCCAGCGTGCTGTAGAGTTCTGTTGCGGCGGAGGGTTCAGGCTGCGAGGTTTTGAGATCAACGTTTGAAAAGACCGCCGTCTCCAGCCGGTCCTTATCGTGCGAGCAGACGCCGAGGCCCACATAGAACGGCGCCTTCAGTTTGATCAGCGGCGATCCTGCCGCGAGTTTCAGACCATCGCCCTCGCCCAGGAACATGTAAAAGTAGTCGCCGCGCTTTTCAATCCGCAGCCGCGCGGGCGCGTTGATGTTGGCCTGCACTTCGTGCGTCGTTGCTCCCTTCTCTTCCCGCCACTGCAGCGACGTAAGGCCCACACCGTGCCGGGCAATATCCGCATAAACGGAATCCGCATCCAGGCTCTGGCGAATCATCAGAACGGCCTTGCGATGCTCGTTGGCGCCGGCGCCTTCAAACGCGATGTCGGCGGTGAGAGTGACGTCGCCTGAAACCTTCTTCCAGACAAACTGGAAATCATCTTCTGAAACCCACATGTTGTTGCCGCTGCCGGAAATCGTATAAGTACCCTTTGCGGCGTCGTATTCCACGGAGCCGGGATGCAGCACCGTACCCACGTCCTGGTGATTTTCAAACAGTCCGATGTGCGGCGCGGCGGCATCCACCTGGTGCCGCACCGTAACAGCAAGCGCAAAGACGCAGCAACCTATGGCTGCCAATCCAACGAGCCACCTGGGTTCCATGGTCGAGACCTCGGTTTGGGATAGCAGCAAGTATCGCAGAGTTTTCGGGGTTTTGGAACTGCGGAATGGGTGATGGATTTCTGATGCAGCGCGGCAGGGCTGGCAGGTCACGCTAAGGCGCGTGAAAATCCATGGAGACGACATCCTGCGTGCCGGTGTCTTTCAGCAGCAGCGGCGAATCATCCGGTGTAAGCCCCAGCCAGAGGCCGTAATAACCCGTCATCTGGAAGTCTTTCAGGCTGGCTACCTTCTCGATCTTCCCGTCCGGGACTCCTACTCGAAACACGCCTGGGTTGGACACGATGCGCAAGAAGTAAATGTACCGGCCATTTTCTGACCAGCAAGGGAATCCCGCTGTCACGTTGGTGAGGAGCACCCACTTGCGCGTCTTCAAGTCATAGAGTTTCAATCCTTGCGAGTTGCGGGGCATGGCCACCATGTACCGTCCATCGGGCGACCAACGGGGAGAAAACAGCCCCTCGGAGCCGGGCAGCGTCGAGATCTTGTGCGTCCTGATATCAAGAATGTGAATGGCTGTTGTTAGGGTTGCTGTTTGGCCAACGGTACCGCCGCCGAAGGCAACGGAGTTCCCGTCCGGCGACCAGACTGGATCCATCTGGGCTTGGGAATCGTCGGGCATCAACTCGCGGGGTGTGCCGCCATCGGCTGAAATCAGGTAAATTCGGGCGGGCTTGCCCTGCTGATAAGCGTAGAAGGCAATCTCTTTTCCGTCGGGAGACCAGCGAGGCAGCACGGCCCGGAGCGGCGCGAAGCTGAGCTGGAGCTTGTCGCTACCGTCCGCCCTGGCACGCCACAAGGTAAAGTCCGGATAAGAAACATATGCCACCCACTGGCCGTCTTTCGAGAAGGCCACGTCCCCCGCCGAGATGCCGCCGAGAAAAGACGCGAATGTCTTTGTCCTGCTGTCGTAGCGCTCAAGCTCTCCCCGGCCGAAGCCCGCCACGGCATAGAGCCTTTTACCATCTTTGCCCGGCAGGGGGGCGAAGTATGCAGTCGCGCCCGAAGTCAGTTGCACCGGCGCACGGCTGACCTTATGCGGAAAGCTTCCTCTCTCGCGCATAGCCCAGAGTTGAGATACTTGGTGTGCCCCTTCGGGCAGCGCCACAAAAACGAAGTACTTGCCGTCCGGCATCCATCTACCGCCCCGTTCGCCGGACGGGGCGTGCCAGCCGGGAAGCATCTGATGAAGCCTTGTGCCGTCAACTGAAACCTGCCAGATGGAACTAACATTGGTCTTGGGATCGAATACGGTAAAGCGAATTTCCCTTCCGTCCGGCGACCATGCAGGCTGGTATGTACGGCCCGGGGGCGAGACGAGCTCGCGGGAGTCCGTTCCGTCGCTGTTGGCAAGGTAAAGATCGTCGCCCTTCGCGTAAAGCAGTTTCTTTTCGTCGGGAGACCACGCCCCGGCATGGCCTACAGCATCAGCCAATCGCCGCGGCGAGCCTCCGATGATGGGCAGGGCCCAGAGCTGCCCCTCACCCGTCGTCCCGGGACTTCCTTCAACCAGAAAGTCCGACCCGTCCGGAGACACGTTAAGAAGCGACATGTCGGGTGAAGGAGCCTGGATTGGGGACACGTCTCCTCCCGTGACCGACAACTGGGCAATGGGGAAAGTCTCTCCCGGTCCCTTTTCCTCCAGGTAGAGCCGCGATCCATCCGTTCCCACCAGGTGCTTGGGCACACCGTCATGGGTGAGCTGGGCGTAGCCTGACACGCTGGGCGGCGGCAAGGGCGGCATCAGCCAGTAGATAAGAACCAGAGCGACCACAACCACCGCTGCCAGCCCGCCCAAGAAAGCCTTCTTGTGGCGACCGACCATCGCCGTAACCATCTGCGAATCGGAACTGGTGTGCTCGATGCCGGAACTTGTGCTCTGTAGCGGCGGCTTTACGCCGCCATCTGGCGAGTTAAACTCGCCGCTACGTGCCGACGTTGAGGACGTCGTGGCACGGGCATCCTGCCCGTGTTCTGCAGGGGACACGGCCGAGACGGCCGTGCCACGTCCGGAGCTGGTGTCGCGCTTCAGGCGCTTGAGATCGGCGCGGATTTCGGCCGCCGACTGGCAGCGAAGATCGCGGTCCTTTTCCAGGCACTTGGCGATGATCTCTTCAAGCTTCTGCGGAAGGTCCGGGTCAAGCCCCGTAACCGGCGACGGGTTCTCGCCAAGCAGCTTGTGGAAGATCACCGCTGTGCTTTCGCCGCTGAAAGCCTGGCGGCCCGTGGCCATTTCGTATAGCACGGCGCCAAAGCTGAACAGGTCCGTGCGTGCATCGAGCGGCTCGCCGCGCGCCTGCTCCGGGCTCATGTAAGCCACTGTGCCCACCGTGGCGCCGGGGCTGGTGAGATTTTCGCGGTCGAAGGTGGCCGTGGGCAAATCTGTGGCATGGGCATCCTGCCCATGAACGCCCACGGGCGAGACGCCCGTGCCACTGGTCACCTTGGCCAAACCGAAATCAAGAATCTTGGCATGGCCGCGGCTGGTGACAAAAATATTGGCCGGCTTGATGTCTCGGTGAACGATGCCTTTCTGGTGCGCAGCATCCAGCGCGTCGGCCATTTCGATGGCGAGGTCGAGCATCTGGCCGATTTGTAGCGGCGGCTTTACGCCGCCATGTGGCGAGGTCAACTCGCCGCTACGGGCCGACGGTGAGCGAAAAGCCAGCCATTCCTTCAGCGTCTGGACTTCCAGCAGTTCCATGGCGATGAAGGGCTGCCCCTCGTGCTCGCCAATCTCATGAATCACGCAGATGTTGGGATGGTTCAGCGCCGCGGCCGCGCGCGCTTCGCGCTGGAAGCGTTCGAGCTTTTGCGGGTCTTTAGAGAATTCTTCCGGCAGGAACTTCAGGGCAACGAACCGCCCCAGCGTGGTGTCTTCGGCCTTATAGACGACACCCATCCCTCCGCCGCCCAGCTTTTCAAGAACGCGATAATGGGAAACTATGTTGTCCGCCACCCGCAGGGCCCCCACCCAAGAGGTGCCATCATGATAGGAAGCACCACTAAAGATGTCAATGGCACGAGGGAAAAGTCCGGCACATCTCCCTGCGGGAATGATGAGCTATTGCGCCAACCGGGCGGCCTCGCCCTTTCCGGGTTTTCCTGGTCCTGCTGTCCGGCGAAGGCCGGCGCTCCGGCAACAAGAGCAACAAGCAGAGCTGCTCCAAGGTTGAATTCGCAGCGTCTCGTTACGACTTCCGCTTCCCTTCCGTCCGGGTTTCGTTTTCAAGTGCTTTGATATCTTTCAGAATTTCTGAAGGACTCCAGCGGTTGCCGGCATACCAGTAGGCCAGCTTTTGATCAGGGCCTACCAGTGCGGTGCTCAGCGAGTGGACAATCTGGCCGCCCTGCTCCTCAAAGGTGAAACCAAAGAATGAGGACACTTCCTTCAGTTCCCCGGAAGGAATAGAGGCAAATTCCCAATGACGGAACCCGTGATCGTTCTTGCCGGCATAACGCTCGCCATAAGCCTTCAAAACCGCCGGCGTATCGTGCGCAGGATCAAAGCTGAGGGTCAGCAGGTGCGTCGTGGCTTCCAGAGAGGCGTTGGCCGCCAATTGGTTGTTAATGTCCGCGAAATTGCGGGTCATCAGCGGACAATAGGTCGGGAATGGGCAGCGCGTATAAACGAACGTCAGCAGGACCACTTTGCCGCGGTAACGGCGAAAATGAACGCGGCGGCCGTCCTGGTTGACAAAGGTAAAGTCCGGGACCAGTTGGCCCGGCTGCGGCGGCACGTTCTCGTCAAGCTTCGGCGGAGGCGCGTTCGCCGCGGCCTTTTGGACAACAACGATTTGGTCCAGCCAGACGTCGTCTGAAGTGACCACCACGCGGGCCGTGATCCGGTCCCCGGGTTTCAATTTTTTTAGGGCGGCGTCATCTTTTACCCCATAGGACATGGTCATCGCCTCCATGAAGCCCGGAATCGCTTCATGGTCGACAATGATCTGCTCGTGCCCCACATCAACCGAGATCACCATGCCCTTCATTTGATAGTATTTCGCGTGAAGCTCGGGTTTACGATGGCAGGCTTCCGCCGCGAAAAAAAGCGCGATCAAGGCCGCGGCCGTAATGCTTCGCACAAGAATTCTCTTCATGATCTTTCCCTCAGTCCGTGGATTGTGGGTTTAGTCCGGCAGGAGCACCACTTGCCCGGTGGCCAGTTGATAGAGGGCCTTGATGACGGTGAGGGCGCCGGACTCAACCTTTTGCTGCAGCAGCGGGCTGTTGCGCAGAACGTCGCGGGCGCTGTAGCGGACGTTGGCCTGCTCGGCCAGCCGGAGCAATCCATCGCCCTCGCCCCGGCCTTTGACACTCTCGACAGCGGGACGAACCCTCGCAACAATCGATTCCAGGTTCGCCGAGGGAATTTTTGCGCCTGAAGCTGCCGCCGCCACCGCTCCGCAGTTCTCGTGGCCCAGGATCACCAGGACCTGGGATTGCAAGTACTCTGCCGCAAATTCGATGCTGCCCAGAGCCACGGCGTCGGCCACGTTGCCCGCCGTCCGGATCACAAAAAGGTCGCCCAGGTTCTTGTCGAAGATCAGGCAGGGAGAAACACGGCTGTCCGAACAGGCCAGCACAATCACCTGGGGTTGTTGTGCGTCGGCAAGTTCCGCCCGCCGTTCAACAAGTTCCAGGCTAGATGGCTTGCCCGCCTGGAAACGCTGGTTGCCCTCCAACAGGTCTGCCCAGATTTTCTCAGCTCCGGCTGGAAGCCTGGAAGGTTCTGAAACGGATTTTTGTCCCATTGAAGTCATCGCTGATGGTCTCCCATAGCAGATCATCACCCTGGCGACTGAACAAGCAGCCGGAGACAAAGCCTCGACGGCCGGATCAACTGCCAACGCCACCCAAAATCCGGCGCCCTGAACAGCCGGAGACAAAGCCTCGACGGCCGGATCAACTGCCAACGCCACCCAAAATCCGGCGCCCTGAACAGCCGGTGAAAAGCTAATCGTACTTCTCATAGCTGAGAGCTTTGGGGTCGTAGCCCATGGCTCGGAATTCCTGCGCAACGTCATCGATCATCTTGCGCAGTCCGCAGATGTACGCGTGCAGTCCCTGCTTCCCCGCCAGGTAGCGGACAACCTGCTGCTGGACGTAGCCCATGTGGCCGGCCCAGCCGGGATCGGGGCGGCTGAGCGTGGAAACAAAATGGAAGTTGGGATGCTCCGCGGCCATCTTCTCAAATTCTTCGCGGTAAAGGATGTCGCCTTCCTGGCGCACTCCGAAGATGAGCCACACTTCGGAATTGTGCGGCCGGGCGTAAAGCTGCTGAAGCATGGCGCGAATGGGCGCAATGCCGGTTCCCGTGGCGATAAAAGCCACCACCGGATCAGGCGGCTCGCGCAGAGAGAAAAATCCGAATGGACCCGAAAAGCCGATCTTGTCACCCGGCTTCAGATGGAAAAGCCAGGAGGAAACCCGCCCTTCCGGAAGCATGTTCAGGCAAAGGTCAAATCCGTTGTCGGCGCGCGGCGCGGAAGCAATGGAATAAGGCCGGCGGACCTTCCGGCCGTCCAGTTCGATGTCCAGTGAGATGAACTGGCCCGGGCGAAAATCAAAAAGGTGCCCGTTCGAAATTTGAAACTGGAAATGCTTCGTCCTCTCGTTGGTATTCCAGACATTGCGCAAAAAAGCTTCGTGGCGGGAATGGTTCACCGGCTTACCCTGGTTCCTTCCGTAATTTCTCGAATCCTGCTGAGGACCAGCGAAGCCATTTCAGGATGATCTTCAAGCGACCGACCGACCTGGATTTCAAGCGCCGGGAACTTCTGCTTTTCCGCCTCCACAAGCCTCGGCAGGTCGCGGCGAAGGTGGGTTCCCAGGGTCAGAAAATAAGGAATCACCACAATGCGATGAAAACCCGCGCCAACGGCTTCCGCAATGGCCGGACCCAGTTCCGGCCGGCCGGGGCCCAGGAATGATGCCCGGACATACGCGTAAGCGCCTTCGGCCTGAATCCTGCCGGCAAGATCGCGAACCCCCTGATTCGCTTCCTCCACCGCGCTGCCGTGGGCAAAAAGAATGATGGCGGGTTCGGCATCCGTGAATGGCTTGTCTGAATCCATACTTAAAAGTCCATTTTAACCTAAAAGTCTCAAATTGCGTAGCCTCATGATGATTGAGTGATTTAGCGATTTAGTGATTGATTGATTGAAACCTCAAATTGGCGGCCTCGAGGGTTTTTAAATTCGCTCAATCACTCAATCACCCAATCACGAATTGCAAATTCCGCAGGCCGCTTAAGCCCTTAATTCCGTGACGACTTTGAGTCTTCCTCGCGCTTGGATGTGCGGCCGAAAACCGTTTTCCAATAGGAGGGTTTGGATGACTTGTGCTTTGCAGAATTTTGAGAACGAAGGCGATTGATGGATAACAAGCGATGCTCAATAAACTCCTTGTAAAACCTGATCCTGGACGCGAAGAGAAACGACGAGACCAGGACGCCCACGGCGAGCCCGAACACAAAAACCAATACGAAACTGATCAAACCCATCATTTTGATCGTACCCAGCCCTGACAAAGGTGCACCTTGACAGCTTTGCTGAAACCAGGCGCAAGATCCCCGGCAGTTTCAGCAAAAGCCAATCCACCCCGGACGACAGTGGACAAGAGGTCAATAATATAATAGTAAAACCGACTGATTTCAATACATCTCTGCAACAGGCAGCCGATGTCAGGACGGTTGCGCTGCCCCATTCGAGAAGTCAGCCATAGCTCATATTTTGAGCAATAAGAATAAGTTGCGCTGAAGGCTTGCCCTGGGAAAATGACCTGAGAGGAGGTTGATGGGGAAAGAAGCGGGGTTAGTCCCCGACCATGCCTTTGGACCAGCCGGGTCATTGCGGAAAGGGAAAAGCTCCGTTCGCTATTCTCTTTCCGCAGGAAAAAATCTCAGACCAGTTGGATGCCGGGAAAGAAGTAGGAAATTTCAAAGGCCGCGGTTTCAGGAGCGTCCGAGCCGTGCACGGCGTTGTGCTCAATGTCCTGGGCATAGAGTTTGCGGATGGTACCCTCTTCGGCGTTGGCCGGGTTGGTGGCGCCCATCAGCTTGCGCAGGCGCGTGATGGCGTTTTCGCCTTCCAGCACCATCGCGAGAGCCGGGCCGGAGCTCATAAAACTGGTCAGGCTTTCAAAAAAGCCCTTGCCGCGATGCACGGCATAAAAGCCTTCCGCTTCCTGCCGGCTCAGGTTAACCAGGCGGGCGGCTTTGATGGTGAGCTGGTTGGATTCGAAAATCCTGATAATGTCGCCGATATGCCCCGCCGCAACGGCGTCAGGCTTGATGATGGTCAGTGTACGTTCCAATGCTTGATTTCTCCTGTTTAATTCTTCTCGGCGCTGGCTTTGCCCGCGAGGGCGCGCGCCATGGTTTCGCCGATCAGCGCGGGGCTTTCCGCCACATGAATGCCCGCAGCTTTGAAAGCCGCAATCTTGTCAGCCGCGGTACCCTTGCCGCCGGAAATGATGGCTCCGGCGTGGCCCATGCGGCGCCCGGGCGGCGCGGTGCGGCCGGCAATAAATCCCACAACCGGCTTCCTGACGTTGGCCTTGATAAACTCCGCCGCCAGCTCTTCGCCGGTGCCGCCGATCTCTCCGATGATGACGATGCCGTGCGTCTCCCCGTCTTCGTTCATCAGCTTGAGGGCGTCGATGAAAGTCGTTCCGATAATCGGATCGCCGCCGATCCCGATGCAGGTGGATTGCCCGATGCCGAGCGCGGTGAGCTGCCCCACGGCTTCGTAGGTCAAAGTTCCGCTGCGCGAAATCACTCCCACGTTTCCCGGCCGGTGAATCGAGCCGGGCATGATGCCGATTTTGCACTTGCCGGGCGAAATGATTCCGGGACAGTTGGGACCAATCAGGCGCGTGCCGGTGCCCGCAAGGAAGCGCGTAACGGTCACCATATCCAGCGTGGGAATGCCTTCGGTAATAGCGACCACCAGCGGCATGCCCGCGTCGGCGGCTTCCATGATGGCGTCCGCGGCAAACGGCGGTGGAACAAAAATGACGGAAGCGTTCGCCCCGGTGGCGTCCTTCGCTTCGCGCACGGTGTTGAAGACGGGAATCCCATCGACACTCTCGCCACCCTTGCCCGGCGTCATTCCGGCCACAACCCTGGTGCCGTAAGCAACCGCCTGCTGGGTGTGGAAGGTTCCCTCGCGCCCGGTAATGCCTTGGACAAGAAGCTTTGTATTCTCATCAACTAGTATTGCCATAATTGCCTATCCGCAATTCGCAAATCGCAAATGTGTCATGCTTTCGCCTGAGCGACGACTTTTTCCGCCCCGTCTTTCATGCCGCCGGCGACGGTGAAGCGCAGACCGGACTCCTTCAAAATTTTCTGGCCGAGTTCGACGTTGGTCCCTTCCAGGCGGACGACAACCGGGACCTTGATGTCCAGACTTTTTGCCGCCGCCACCACGCCGTTGGCCACAATGTCGCAGCGCATGATGCCGCCGAAAATGTTGATCAGCACGGCGCGCACGTTAGGGTCGCCCAGGATAATCTCAAATCCGCGCCGCACCTGCTCCTCGTTGGCGCCGCCGCCCACGTCCAGGAAGTTGGCCGGCTGCCCGCCGGCGTATTGGATGATGTCCATGGTGGCCATGGCAAGTCCCGCGCCATTCACCATGCACCCCACGTTACCGTCGAGGCGGATGTAATTCAGGTTGTAATTTGAGGCTTTCACTTCCAGCGGATCTTCCTCGTCCAGGTCGCGCAGTTCGCGAAGGTCCTTGTGACGGAAGAGCGCGTTGTCATCAAAGTTCATCTTGGCATCCAGCGCCAGCAGCCGTCCGTCGCGCGTCAGCACAAAAGGATTAATCTCCGCCAGCGACGCGTCGCTGGACTGGAAGGCACCGTAGAGAGCCGCGAAAAACCGTGCGGCCTCCTTCAGCAGAGCCGGATCAAGCCCCAGCCCGAAGGCAATCTTGCGCGCCTGGAAGGGCTGCAGCCCCACGGTGGGATTGATGGTTTCTTTCAGAATTTTTTCGGGGTGCTCAGCAGCGACAACCTCAATTTCAACTCCGCCTTCTTTGGAGGCCATAAACACCGGAGCGGCGGCCATGCGGTCAATCACCAGTCCCAGATAAAACTCGCGTTCGATGTCGAGGCCCTCCTCGATCAGGAGCCGCCGGACGATGCGGCCCTCGGGTCCGGTCTGCACCGTCACCAGCTTCTTGCCCAGAATCTCACCGGCAACGCTTTCAGCTTCCGCAGCCGAGTGGACCACTTTGACGCCTCCGGCCTTGCCTCTGCCGCCGGCGTGGATCTGCGCTTTCACCACCACCGTGCCACCCAGGCGCGTGGCGATTTCGCGGGCCTCTTCAGGCGTGTAAGCGACTTCACCCTTGGGAACGGTCACTCCAAAACGGGCCAGAATCTGTTTGGCTTGATATTCGTGAATCTTCATAGCGGGTCTACGTTGTCATCAGAATTTCAAAAGCGTTGCGAATGCGGCAATGGTCCCAACCTGCGGGCTCGACTGCGCCAAACTCCTGCCAGAGAATACCGTTCCATCGTACAATAGAGCGGCGCGATGTCTGCAGAATCTGCCAGTATAGGCAATGTGGGGCTGAAAATCAAACAGTAGGCATTGCTCGTTATGATCCAGACTGTGTTATCCCGTGCCAATGCGCAGCCCCGCTGCTAAAGGTCCGTTTTAAACATCATGCAAATTACAGAAGCCATCGAAAGACTGAAGCTGGGCCAGAGCCTCGAACGCCAGGAAGCTCGCGCCGTGATGGAAGAGCTGCTTTCCGGGCGAGTGCAGGATGAGCAGATTGTGGCGCTGCTGCTGGCCCTGCGCGACAAGGGCGAGACCACCGCGGAGGTGGTGGGCTTTGCGGAGGTGATGCGGGCCCAGGCCCGGCAGGTTCTGGCGGACGCCGGAGTACGCGTGGAGCAATTCATCAATTTGCAGGCGCTGCTGGATACCTGCGGCACGGGCGGCGACCGGCGGGGCACGGCAAACGTCTCAACCGCGACGGCTCTGGTGGTGGCCGGATGCGGCGTGCCCGTCGCCAAGCACGGCAATCGCTCCATTTCAAGCCGCTGTGGCAGCGCCGACGTGCTGGAAGCCCTAGGCGTCGCCGTCGATCTGCCGCTCCAGCATATTCCGGCCTGCCTGGCCAAAGTGGGCATGGTGTTCCTTTTTGCGCCCCACCTTCACCTGGCCATGAAGCACGTGATGGGCGCCCGTCGCAGCATCAAGAGCAAAACCATCTTCAACCTGCTGGGACCGGTGACAAACCCGTTGGAGGCCCGGCACCAGCTGACCGGAATCTATGACGGGGAGCGGACGGAAATGATGGCCGAAGCGCTGGGCACGGTAGGAACAAAGCGCGCCATCGTGGTGGCCGGGTCGGACGGTCTGGACGAAATCACCATCACCGGGCCCACCAAACTTACAGATTACGATTCCGGCCGGATTGAAACCCGCCACGTTCTGCCGGAAGATTTCGGGCTTCCACAGGCCGCGGGCGAAACGCTGGCCGGCGGCGATTCGGAACAGAACGCGCGCCTGCTGGTCGAGATTCTCGACGGCGAGAAAAATCCTCTGAGGGATTGCATTCTGGCCAATGCTTCTGCGGCGCTCGTGGCCGCGGGCAAAGTGGGCGACTTCCGCGAAGGCGTGGCCGTGGCGGCCGAGTCGGTCGATTCCGGCAAAGCCAAACGAACGCTTCGCGCGCTGGCGGAATTTACGGACAGCCACCGGCGCTGAATTAACCGACGGCACTCACCTTTATTCCCCCGCCGGATGCAGGTTCTCATCAAAAAACTTCAACAGCCTTTTGAGGAGGTAGAGGCGCGCTGAGTAGGCGCTGAAGCCGTGCTTTTCATCCGGCTGCAGATAGAGCTGGTAAGGCTTGCCGTCGCGCACCAGGGCTTCGATAAAATTGATGGTGTTCTGCAGGTGGACGTTGTCATCGTCGACGCCGTGCATCAGCAGGAGGTTGGCGGTCAGATTCCCGGCCGCCTCCAGCGGCGACGATTCCCGGTAGCCGTCAGGATTCACGTCCGCGGTGCGCATGTAGCGCTCGGTGTAAATGCTGTCATAAAACTTCCAGTCGGTGACCGGCCCGCCCGCCGCGCCGCATTTGAACACACGGGGCGCGTGCGTCAGCGTGTAGAGCGTCATATAGCCGCCGTAGGACCAGCCCCGGATGCCCATGCGGCTGGAATCAACGTATGGCAGCGACTTCAGATAATCGACGCCCGCCAACTGATCTTTGAGTTCCTGCCGCCCCATGTGCTCGAAAATGGGCGTTTCAAAGGCATGGCCGCGTCCCCACGATCCGCGATTATCAAGAATCCACAGCAGGTAGCCGCGCTCGGCAAAAAGCTGGTCTTCCAGCGAGGTTACACCCCAGGAATCCGTCACCATCTGAATTTCCGGGCCGCCGTAAACCTTCACGATCACCGGATATTTCTTGTGTGGATCAAAGTTCGGAGGCTTCACCAGGCGGGCGTAAAGTTGGGTCCCATCATCGGCCTTGACCGTAACAAATTCGGTGGCGCCAAGTTCGTAGTCATCCAGATAGTCGGCCGGCTTGTCGAGTGTGGAAATCTCCTCGCCATCAGATTTGTAAAGGCGAGTGACGGGCGGCGTCCTGTAGCCCGAAAACTTGTCCACATAGTAGCGGCCGTCCGGCGAAAGATTGAAAAGATGCGTGCCGGGCTCTTTGGAAATCCGTTCGAGGCCGGTACCGTCCAGATGGACACGGTAGATCTGGCGCTGGCGCGGGTCAGGGTCTGTCGAGAGGAAATAGACCCACCCGGAATCGCCTGCAAGCTGGAACATCGGGTGGTCGGTGAAAAGCGGCCGGTCAATCATCCAGTCGCCGCTGGTGAGCTTTTTCTGCAGCTTGCCGTCCATGTTGTAGAGGTAGAGATGCATCCAGCCGTCGCGCTCTGAAAGCCAGAGGAAACGGCCGCCGCTGAGAAAATGAGGAGGGTTCAGGGAATTGATCCAGTACTTGTCCCGCTCAACCAGCAGGGTGCGGTCGTTCCCGGAATCCACATTCCACAAATGAGCCGCTTCTTCCGTCTGGTCACGGTTCAGGGTGAGGAAACAAATCGATTTTGAGTCGGGCGTCCAGGTGAACCTTGGCCCGAAGTATTCAACGGAAGCCGAATCGTTGCGCGAAACCCACGTTTTGATGCCGCCGCCTTCGACCGAAACCACGTTGAATGTTGCTTTCGGGTTGGGGTCGCCGGACTGCGGGAAGCGCTGGAGATTGAGATCTACGTGCCGCGACAGGAAATTGACCAGCGGATACTGCGGCACGGGAGAATCATCGAGCCGAAGGTAGGCAATCTTTGTGCCGTCGGGCGACCATTCATAGGAGCGTCCGGTGGCGCGGTCCGCCAGTTCCTCCTCGTAAACCCAGTCCAGGCGGCCGTTAAAGACCAGGCTGGATCCATCGGTGGTGAGTTGCGTGGTCTTCCCGGTCCTCAAGGAAATCGTGAAAATGTTGTTCTGCCTGACGAAAGCGACGGCGTCACCGGTGGGAGAAAAGGTGGGTTCATCTTCTTTCTGCGAGTCATTTGTTAACCGTTTCGTCTCGCCGGTCTGGACGTTAAATACCCAGAGGTTATTTGCGCCCTGGAAAAGAATTTTGTCGCCATCGGACGACCATTGAAAAGTGCCGGGGTCAACGCCGCCGGGGATTTCCAGTTGCCGGGCTTTGCCGCTGGCGGCGTCATAAAGCCACAATCCATCGCCGGCGTCATCATCCCGGACATAACTGACTTCCTCGCGGCCCGGGCGCCACGCGATGTGGCTGATGGGCGGGGCAACAACCTGCCCCACCTGCGTGACCAGTTGGGGAGTGAGCAGCTGTTTGGCCGCCCAGCCGGGAAGGGCCGTCACAGAAAACGCCAGAAGAAATACACAAATGGCTCCCAACCGCTTGCCCGGTGTTTTCAATCGTCGAGGCACACCGCCCTCCGTGGGAGAAGATTAGCCTGCAGAATTGTTACCGGCGTGATTGAGGGCAAAGCGTCACGTCTGGTGTTCCGGATGGGTGCAGCCAGGGAAACTCGTCAGGAACGTGAGCCCCTTGTAATCCAGAAAATCCACGAGGCCCACCTTCGAGGTAAAGAACGCTTCCAGCGTCATACTCTTCAACAAACGGTAGAAAGGAAACCCCGTGTGCCGGGCTTTCGGATCGTGTTCAGGAACGCTCATTTCCGTTAACAACTCTTCTCTTTGCGACGGCGAAATTTCCAGAAACGGTTTCCCATATTTATTCCCGCTGAGTTTGTTGAGCAGACCAAGGCCATCGATCCACTGCTTTTGCAGCGCCGGCTCAAACTCCGATGCCGAGTAAACGACAAAATCGATGTAGTTGGCCACCTTCGCGTCTTTGGCGCCCGGCTTTTCATCGGTGGGAAGGATCACCTCCGTCAGAGCTTCGACGGTGCGGAACTCGTCCGGCTTAAAAAATTTCGGAGTGTAAGGCCCCGCGGTTGATGTTGAAACAGCAGCTTGCGAAGCTCCCGCTATCGGTACGAGCCCCGCGGGGCCGGGGGCCGCGAGAGCCTCCCCACCGCGGGGCAGCCAGTTCGTCAGGAACTCGGCCCCTGCAGCGGATGTGCTGAGAAATCCAAAATATTTCAAGGCCTTCCGTCTTCCAATCAGTTTTGCCGACATTGCCTTCCCCCTTGTTCGTGGCGCCATCGAGACGCCGTGAGCTGGTTGAATCTCCCGGGAAGCCTACACATTCCCTTGCTGGAATTCCTCTGCCAGATGGTCGCAGGCCCGGTAGGCAAGCGTCATCAGGGTATGGGTAATCTGCTTTTCGGGATGGGTAACAAAACACGCAGCATCCGCTACAACAATATTTTTCACATCGTGACAGCGGTTCCATTTGTCCACAACCGAAGTTTTCGGATCGTCTCCCATCCGCGCCCCTCCGGCCTCATGCGTTACGCTCCCCAGCGGATAAGGGGCCACTTTTTTGTAGGGAAAGATTTCAGCCCCTGAGGCTTTCATAATCTCTTCCATCTGCGCGTACATTTCATCCCGGATGGCAAACGCCTCCGGGTATTCGGCGTTGGTGTGGAAGCGGACCTGGGGAATGCCAAGGCGGTCACGCAAGCCGTCGGGGTCGATCTCAACATAGTTCCAATCGAAGGCGAGCCCTTCGCCGTAGCCTCCTATGGAAAACGCCGCTGGATAAAGTTCCTTGATCTTCTTCTTGTAAGCGGTACCGAAGCCTGGCATGCTCGCGCCGGGGCCGGCCCCCATTCCGCAACCGGTATAGAAATCGAACCGCCAGCCACGCAGATATTTCTTCTTATCCTTGTGCCCGTAGTTGTATCGCGGAATATAAAGACTGGACTCGCCCGGCCCGTCGTCATTCGTAGTGGGCCGTCCCGCGAGCTGCGGGAAGAAACCCTCGATATTGTTGAAGGCCACGTGTTCGGTGAGATAACGGCCCAGCGTGCCGCTGGAGTTCGCCAGACCGTTGGGGAATTCCCGGTCCCGTGAATTGAAGAGAATGCGGATCGACTCCACCATGGAAGCCGCCAGCACCACGGCTTTGCCGTAAACCTCATATTCCTGCTTGTTCTCTGCGTCGATATAGGTGACGCCACGGGCTTTGCCGGTGGCGCGGTCCATCAGCACGGTATGGACGGCGGCATTGGTTTTTAAAGTGAAATTCGGCCGGCCTTCGAGATGCGGAAAAACAGAATCCACGCTGCCGTAACGCGCCGCCACTTTGCATCCCCAGTTGCAGCCCCCGCAGTAATGGCATTCCGGACGGCCGTGGTAAGGCTTGCTCAGGACGGCCAGGGGCTTGGGCATGACCTTGATGCCAAGTTTTTCAGCTCCCTTCTTAATCAGCCATTCACCGCAGCGCGCGTTGAAAGGTGGGAGAAGGTGCTTCCCGCTCGGCGTGTTGTAAACACTTTCCGGACTGCCTGCCACGCCAATAAATTCCTCAACCGCGTCGTAATAAGGCGCAACCTCCTCGTAACTGACAGGCCAGTCCTCTCCCCAGCCGTCCTGGAGGCTTTTTGCCTTGAAATCCAACGGGCCGAAACGGTCACACCCCCGCCCCCAGCAGTTGGTGCGCCCGCCGAGGACGCGCATCCGCGTCCAGGTAAATTTCGCTCCCGGAGCCAGCGCGTAGGGGTCCTCATTAGGGATCGCGTAAAGGTGGTCGGTCCACTCCTTGATCTTCCACTCCATGCCTTGTGGAAGCTTGCCGTATTCGCCGGGTTTTCCCTGGCCGCGATAGGTCCAGTCGTAAGGAAACATGTGAGTGTGGAAGTCCCTGCCGGATTCAATCCTGCGGCCGGCCTCCAGACACAAAACCTTCAAACCCTTCGTAGCCAGCACATGGCAGGCGATGCCTCCCGCGGCGCCGGAACCCACCACAATCACGTCGTAAACAGGTTGTGAACTCATGAATCTCCCGTCAGCCAGAATCTGGATTTACCACTCAAGACTTTATGATGCTACACGTTCCCCAGACGAAATTCCTCTGCCAAATGGTCGCATGCCCGGTAGGCCAGAGTCATGATCGTGAGCGTCCACTCCTTCTCCGGATGCGATACAAACGGTGCTGCGTCTGCGACCAGCACATTGTTGACGTCATGCGCACGGCACCACTTGTCCAGCACCGAAGTCCGCGGGTCGTCTCCCATCCGCGCGCCTCCGCCCTCATGCGTGACGGCTCCCAGTGGTGGGGGATTTCCCTTCTGATTGGAGAGGATTTCCGCTCCCGAGGCCTTGAGGATTTCGTTGATCTGGCCGTGCATTTTATCCATCATTGCATAGGCCTCGGGGTACTCCGCGTTAGTGTGAAAACGAACCTGCGGAATGCCCCAGGGGTCACGAAGACCGTCGGGGTCAATTTCAACATAGTTCGAGTGAAGCGCCAGGCCTTCGCCATAACCACCCATTGAAACAGGCGCCGGGTACAGATACTTGATCTTCTTCTTATAAGCGGAGCCAAAGCCCGGCATGCCGGCCCCGGGCCCGGGACCCATGCCGCAACCTGTGTAAAAATTGAGCCGCCAGCCTCCCAGGTATTTCTTGTTTCCCTTGCCGCTGTAATCGTAGCGGGGAATGTAAAGGCATGACTCACCGGGGCCGTCGTCATTCGTGGTGGCACGGCCGGCAAGTTGCGGGAAAAAGCCCTCTACGCTGCTGGATGAAACGTGGTCCATCAGATAGTGACCAAGAACACCGCTCGAATTGGCAAGGCCTGTGGGGAAATCACGGTTTCTGGAATTGAGCAGGATCCGAATGGATTCGATGTTGGAAGCGGCGAGCACGACCGCCTTGCTGTAGGCTTCATAGTCCTGCTTATTCCGGGTGTCGATGTAACTGACACCCCGGGCCTTCCCGGTCCGGTGGTCCATCAGGACAGTGTTGACGGCGGCATAGGGCTGCAAGGTGAAATTGGAATGTTTTTTAAGCTCCGCGAACGCTGCCAGACTGCTGTAGCGCGCTTCCACCAGACAGCCGTTGTTGCATCCGCCGCAATAGTGGCACGCAGGACGCCCGCGGTAAGGCTTGCTCAAAACCGCCAGCGCCTGCGGAATCGCCTTGATACCCAGTTTCGCCGCCCCTTTCTTGATGAGCAGTTCGCCGCAACGCGGATTAAAAGGAGGCAGGCGATTTTGTCCGGCGGGGACGTTGTACAGGCTTTCGCGCCCTCCCGAAACCCCGATGAGATCCTCGACTTTGTCGTAATAAGGAGCTAAGTCGTCATAACTGATGGGCCAGTCCTCGCCCCAGCCACCCTGCAGGCTCTTTGGCTTGAAATCCAGTGGACCATAACGCTCAACGCTCCGCCCCCACACAAGGCTGCGTCCACCCACGGCGCGCAACCGGGTCCAGGTGAATTTTGATCCTGGAGCAACTGCGTAGGGATCTTCATCAGGGATCGTATAGAGGTGGTCGGTCCATTCCGAAATCTTCCACGCCATGCCCTGGGGCAGCTTGCCATACTCACCGGGTTTTCCATCGCCCCGGTAAGGCCACTCGTAGGAAAATGTGTGTGTAAAAAAATCCTTCGCCGGCTCGATCGGACGTCCCGCCTCCAGACAGAGAACCTTCAACCCCTTCATGGCAAGCACGTATGAAGCGATGCCTCCACTGGCGCCGGAACCCACGACGATCACGTCATAAACCGGTTGCGAAGCCATTCAGATACCTCCCCAGGCAGGGTGCAATTGAAACAGACAACATTAACGCTTTTATCAGAGGTTGTAAACTTTCTTTCACCACCCGCCGATGAGCATTCCAGGGGAAAGGAAATTCCCAAACAGGTGCGCTGTTGCCTTTTGCCATGCCAGCGATTCCAATGTCTTCCCAGACACCACCCTTCAAAAATCCGACGAAGACCTTGCGACCGCAGCGGCGGTTACAGCCGGGAATTTGCCGGATCCGCCGGCTTGCCTCTTCACTTTCCAGGATGTTGGTCCTGATCGGGGTAATTCTTCCCTGCTCCACCGCGCGGGGCACTGACGGGCATCGCGTGATCTGGAACTTTAACGACACCATCACAAACTCCCTGGGCGGCGGTTACAACTCTTTTTCAAGGGAACCCTCCCGGGCGCGGACCTATCTGGACCCGGACATTCACTTATCGGCCTCGGGACATTCACTGCGGGTCACGGCGCATCGCGAGTGGGATGGGTTCTGCGGCGTCTGGTTCAACTTTTATCCCGCCGTTTCACACCGCTTCTTTGATGCCAGGTCCCACCCCTACCTCAGTTTCTGGATCACCGGCCGGAAACCCGGCGGAGATTTTGACATCAAAATAGTGGACGCAAGAGGCGAAGCAACCGAGGACGCGCTCGCCACGCGGCCGCTCCATGCCTATCTGCCCCGGGGAATCACAACCCGGTGGCAGAAAGTCGTCATACCGCTGGCCGACTTCCCTGAAATCGATCCGGGGTCGCTGGTCCGGCTGGTCCTTGTTTTCCCTGTCCCCGGCGACTTTCAGTTCTACCTGGATGACATTCAATTCGACTCGGCCCCGGATAACGTAGCAGCCGTTCCATCTTCCGGGGAGCAAGGTGTGGCTGCGGGCAGGCAAAGAATTCCGTATCACTCCATGTGGGTCTGGAATACCGGACCCCTTCTCGCCAGCGCAAAGGCGGCGGAGAGGCTCTTTGATTTCTGCTCCCGCAATGGTTTGAAGGAAATTTATCTCTCGGTTGATTTCGTTGACTCCTCCGGCGGCGTTCCTGACTCGATCACGGATGCTGCGGCCTACGCCGACTTCCTGAGCGCGGCGCACCTGCGCGGGCTCCGGGTTGAGGCGCTTTCCGGCGCGCCTTCATGGGCGGCGGGCAGGCGGCACGAAGAGGCACTGGCTGCCGTGCGCGCTGTTCTGAGCTTCAACGCCGCGATGACGCCCGATGGCCGGTTTGACGGCATTCACTTTGACGTTGAGCCCTATCTCCTGCTGGGCTTTGCCCTGCCGGATTACCGCAAGCAGATTCTCGAACAATATCTCGAAATGGTTGCGCAGTGTCGGGACGCCGCCCGTGGAGGCCATCTGGATTTCACCTGCGACATTCCCTGGTGGTTCTTTCCGCTGACGGCCGACACGCGGCAACAGTTCACCGTCATTTTTGGCGGCAAAGACGCGACCGTCGGCGAGCACGTGGCCGACCTGCTCAGTTCCGTCACCATCATGGACTATCGAAACGAAGCGGACGGCGCGGGCGGCATCATCCGGTTTGGAATCCCGGCCCTCGCCTATGCCGCCCGGTTGCACAAGCAGGTCCACGTGGGCCTTGAAACGTCGGCGCAGAGGGACACACGTGTAAAATTTGTCCTGGCGATTCCTGAGGAGAAGTTTCTGGACAAACTGCTCGAAACCGGCCTGGCAAGTAGCAGTTCGTTCGAACACTTTTCGGTCCATGCCCTGCGGGCCAATGGCCTGGTGTTTGTCGGGCTCGGTGAGCATCCAGAGGCGCATCCCGGCGATTCGGCCGACATCGCCCTGGCCCATCTTCGAAAGCTGTTTGGCGCAAAATCCCCCGGCCGCTTTTCCGTCGAGCCCGTTCTGGAGGCGGCACGCAAGGCGGTGGCCGCAAACCCCGGCTGGGATGACTTCCAGACTGCGGAGACCCAAAAGCCCGGATCACCCCGGACGATGGCTGCTTTTAGCGCCGTCCGCCGCACGCCGCGCGTAACCACTTTCCACGGGTTGGGCCGCAGCATCTTCGAGCAGGAATCCCGCTCCGCCGCCGAATGGTTCGGCCATTATCCAAGTTTCGGCGGGCTCGCCATCCATTACTACCAGAGTTTTCAGGAGATGATGGCAGCGCCTTAACGGGCCCGCAAACGGGCGGTGAAAATCACTGCCCCACCCATCCACGGCCTGCTTGACCACGCATTAAATTTTGAGGAAGTTTGCCAGCAGCTGCATGCCGGCGCCGGTAAGCACCGATTCGGGATGGAATTGTACGCCTTCTACCTTCAGCTTCCTGTGGCGAAGCCCCATGATGAGGCCGTCGGGTGAAGTTGCGGACACCGCCAGGCAGTCGGGAAGCCCGTTGCGCTCAACAATGAGTGAGTGGTAGCGCGTGGCCGGGAAAGGATTCGGCAACCCGGAAAAGATGGTCTTGCCGTCGTGGGAAATCAAACTGGTCTTGCCGTGCATGATTTCCGGCGCGCGGATCACCTTGCCGCCAAAAGCCTGCCCAATGGCTTGATGACCCAGACAGACGCCCAGAATCGGCACGCGGCCGGAAAATTCCAGGATGACATCCAGGCAAATTCCAGCTTCGGAAGGAGTCTTGGGGCCGGGCGAGATCACGATGCGCTCGGGTGCCATGCGGTGAATCTCTTCGAGCGTAATCTGATCATTCCGACGCACTTCCAGTTGCGCGCCCAGCTCGCCGAGATACTGCACCAGGTTGTACGTAAACGAATCGTAGTTATCGACAACCAGAATCATACGCTTGCTTTCATGCCCCCAAACGATTCATTATACGCTGTCACACAAAGGAGGATAGGAACAATGGCAACCACAGGACGCCGATCATTTTTAAAGAACGGGTTCATGGGCCTTGCCGCGATGGGCGCCACAGGGTCCGCCCAAAACACCCTGGCGCAGGCGCGCCGGTTGCCCGGGCAGAACGTCGATCCCCAGGCGCCCAGAGACTTCCATCTGGGACTGGTGACCTACAATCTGGCCAAAGACTGGGATGTGGACACCATCATCAAGAACTGCGAGGCCACGGGTTTTGAGGGAACCGAGTTGCGCACCACGCACAGGCACGGCGTGGAGCCGACGCTGAGCAAGGCCCGGCGCGCCGAGGTCAGGAAGAAATTCGAGAATTCGCGTGTCAAGCTGGTGAGCCTGGGCTCGACATGCTCGTTCCAGTCGCCGGACCCGGCCGAAGTGGAACGCAACATCCAGTCGACGCGTGAATTCTGCGAGCTGGCGCATGACGTGGGCGCCATCGGCGTCAAGGTGCGGCCGAACGGTTTCCCACCTAACGTGCCTCATGAAAAAACCCTGGACCAGATCGGCCACGCGCTTGCGAAATGTGGCGACATCGCCCGCGACAACAGCGTGGAAATCTGGCTGGAAGTCCACGGACAGGGCACCCAGCAACCCAGGAACATATACCGCATCATGACGGTCGCCAACCATCCCGCCGTCGGAATCTGCTGGAACTCAAACCCGCCGGACGTGATCGGCGGCTCCGTCAGGGAAAATTTCGATCTCATCGGCCCCTGGCTGCGCAACTGCCACATCAACGAGCTGTGGAATCCCGAGTATCCCTACCACGAGCTCTTTGCGCTGTTCCGCAGCGTGGGCTACACTCGGTATACGATGGCGGAAATTCAGGAAAGCTGCGAACCGATCCGGCTGATGCACTACTATCGCAAACTTTGGGAATACGAGGCGGCATAAACATGGCCATGGATATTCATCCCATCACTTTGGAAGGCCGTGCCGTGCGCCTGGAACCTCTCAGTCTCGCGCACCACGCGCAGTTGTGCGAGGCCGGCCTCGATTTCGATTTGTGGCACTGGATCCCGCAGAATGTCCGGACGCCCGAGGATATGCGCGCTTACATCGAGCAGGCCCTGGGCGAACAGGCGCGGGGCACGTCACTGCCCTTTGCCACCATTGATCAGGCCAGCGGCAAGGTGATCGGCAGCACCCGCTACCTGAACATTGACGTTTCCAACCTTCGTGTGGAAATCGGGGCCACCTGGATTGCCAAACCATGGCAGCGGACA